>ERZ791621.124-NODE-124-length-49641-cov-2.91058_pt1 | contig 49641 bp, 50 predicted proteins | sample MGYA00510270_ERZ791621 | MGnify/ENA primary metagenome ERZ791621 (study PRJEB30046, sample SAMN00715189) | human gut metagenome | study: EMG produced TPA metagenomics assembly of the A metagenome-wide association study of gut microbiota in type 2...
ACTGGTCGGGAAGGATCGTACGGCCACCCACCGTATTAAATTGGAATATTTACAGGTAACTAGTGGTGTTGGAGTACAATCAGTCGCAAGTATTTGTTTAAATTTGTCGGGAGTAAGAAGATATGAGGCCGCAGCTGGTAACGGTCCGGTTGACGCGGGTATCAAGGCGGTGAAAAAAGCCATTAGTAATAGTGACATGACGATTCAGGAATTCTTGATCCAAGCCATTAATAAAGGTAGCGATGATACGGGCAAGGTGCATATGCAGGTAGAGTATAACGGGGCTACCTATTATGGGTTCTCTGCGAATACCGATATTATCGCTGCTTCCGTGGAGGCTTTCGTGGACGCCATCAATAAGTTTATAGTAGACTAAAAATAGACAAGACAATGAGCAAGACATTATTTGAGAAAATCTGGGACAAACACGTGGTGGACACGTTGCCCGACGGAACCATACAATTGTATATCGACCGTCTGTATTGTCATGAGGTGACTAGCCCGCAGGCTTTCGCCGGATTACGTGTACGTGGATTGAAGCCCTTCCGTCCTGCGCAAATCACTTGTATGCCGGACCACAATATCCCGACATTGAACCAAGATAAGCCTATCGAGGACCCTATATCCAAGAATCAAGTGGATACCTTGGAAGAGAACGCGAAGTATTTCGGCTTGACGTATTACGGTCTTCAACATCCGAAGAATGGTATCATCCATGTGGTAGGTCCGGAGACAGGCTTGACGCAGCCGGGTATGACGATCGTTTGTGGCGACTCCCATACTTCTACGCACGGTGCCATGGGCGCTATCGCCTTCGGTATCGGTACGAGCGAGGTGGAGATGACCTTGGCTACCCAATGTATCATGCAGCGTAAGCCGAAAACGATGCGTATCACGATCGATGGTGTACGCAAACCGGGCGTTACGGCGAAGGACTTTGCTTTATACATTATTAGTAAGATGAGTACCAGCGGTGCTACGGGCTATTTCGTAGAGTACGCTGGCGAGGCGATTCGTAATACGACCATGGAGGAACGTCTGACGATCTGTAACCTTTCTATCGAGATGGGTGCCCGTGGCGGCATGAATGAAAGACCGTGAGTTTGCCCCAAGAGGCGAGGAATGGGAGCGGAAGGTGAGCGAGTGGCGTCAGCTATATAGTGATCCGGACGCTAAGTTCGATAAGGAGATCGTTTTTCACGCCGAGGATATCGACCCGATGGTTACGTACGGTACGAACCCGGGCATGGGTATGAGTATCAGCAAAGATATCCCCTCCTTAGAAAGCGTGCCCGAGGCAGGCCGTATTTCTTATAAGAAGTCTTTGGATTATATGGGCTTCAAGGCAGGCGAGTCTATGTTGGGTAAGAAAGTGGATTATGTCTTTTTAGGTAGCTGTACGAATGGCCGTATCGAGGATTTCCGTGCTTTCGCCTCTTTGGTGAAAGGAAAGAAGAAAGCGGATGATGTAACGGTTTGGCTGGTTCCCGGCAGTTGGCAGGTAGAGCGGGAGATTCGTGCCGAGGGGATCGACAAGGTTTTGGCCGAGGCCGGCTTCGTCCTTCGTCAACCGGGATGTTCGGCTTGTCTGGCGATGAATGAGGATAAGGTTCCGGCGGGTAAATATGCGGTCTCCACTTCCAACCGTAATTTCGAGGGCCGCCAAGGACCGGGACTAATCTAATAAAGTAGCATAAGATGAAAACAAAATTCAATATAATCACAAGCACTTGCGTACCTCTTCCTTTAGAGAACGTGGATACCGACCAGATTATCCCAGCCCGCTTTCTGAAAGCGACTACCAAAGAAGGGTTCGGCGAGAACTTATTCCGGGATTGGCGATATGATAAGGAAGGTAATAAGATCGAATCATTCGTCTTGAACGATCCTACGTATAGCGGAAAGATATTGGTAGCGGGAAAGAACTTCGGTTCCGGTTCCAGCCGTGAGCATGCGGCTTGGGCGATCGCCGATTACGGTTTCCGTGTCGTGGTCTCCAGTTTCTTCGCCGATATCCATAAAAACAACGAGTTGAACAACTTCGTGCTGCCGGTTGTTGTGACTGAAGAGTTCCTCGCTGAATTGTTCGATTCGATTTACAAGGACCCGAAAACTGAGGTCGAGGTAAATCTACCGGAGCAAACGATCACGAACAAGGCTACGGGCAAAAGCGAGCATTTCGAGATCAACGCCTATAAAAAGGATTGCCTGATCAACGGATTGGACGATATCGACTATTTACTGGCAAATAAATCAAAGATAGAAGCCTTCGAGGCAGCACGCTGATTATGATAGAAATAATGGATACAACCCTCAGAGATGGGGAGCAAACTTCGGGCGTCTCCTTCGCCGCTCACGAGAAGCTTAGCATAGCGCAAGTGCTGCTGAACGACTTAGGCGTGAACCGGGTGGAGATCGCCTCCGCCCGTGTGTCGGACGGAGAGTTTGAGGCCGTGAAGCGTGTAGCCGCTTGGGCCGCCCGTTCCGGAAACCTAGACAAATTGGAGGTCTTGGGTTTCGTGGATGGTACGGTCTCTCTCGACTGGATTGAATCCGCAGGTTGCCGTGTCGTGAACTTGCTTTGCAAGGGCTCTTATAAGCATGTCACCGAACAGCTTCGAAAGACTCCCGAGCAACACGTTGACGATATTCGTACGGTCGTATTGGAAGCGGCGAAACGGAAGATCGACGTGAATATCTATTTGGAGGACTGGTCGAACGGTATCAAGCATTCCCCGGATTACGTATTCTTGGTAATCGATGCGTTGAAAGGACTTCCGATCTGCCGTTTCATGCTCCCGGATACCTTGGGAGTCTTGAATCCCGGAAATACCTACGAGTATTGCAAGATGATGGTGGACCGTTACCCTGATTTACGGTTTGACTTCCATGCGCATAACGACTATGATCTTGCCGTAGCGAATGTATATTCCGCCATCCGTGCGGGTATCAAGGGAATCCATACGACCGTGAACGGTTTGGGAGAGCGTGCGGGTAATGCTCCATTGAGCAGCGTCCTTGCCGTCATCAAGGATCAGTTGGGAGAGGAGACGAACTTGAGGGAGGAAAAGATAAACAAGGCCAGTCGTTTGGTCGAGACCTATTCGGGGGTGCATATCCCGCCCAATAAGCCGATTATCGGAGAGCATGTGTTTACGCAATGCGCCGGTGTCCATGCGGACGGTGATAGCAAGAACAACCTGTATTGCAACGACCTGCTTCCTGAGCGTTTCGGACGGGTTCGCGAGTACGCCTTGGGCAAGACCTCCGGAAAAGCGAATATCCGCAAGAATCTGGAAGCGCTCGGTATCGACATGGATGAGGGCTCGATGCGTAAGGTTACGGAACGGATCATTGAGTTAGGGGATAAGAAAGAAATGGTTACCCCGGAGGATCTTCCTTATATTATCAGCGATGTGCTTCATCATGATAATGCGCTGGAGGATCAGAAAATACGGATCTTGAACTATTCCTTATCCTTGGCCCAAGGGCTGAAACCGGTGGCTACCTTGAAGATCGAGATCAATGGCGAGGCTTACGAGGAATCGGCTTCCGGTGATGGCCAATACGACGCTTTCGTTCGTGCCCTACGCCGGATTTATTCCCGTTTGAACCGCCCGTTCCCGATGTTGACGAACTATTCGGTATCCATCCCGCCGGGAGGACGTACGGATGCGTTCGTGCAGACGGTCATCAGCTGGAATTATGCCGGGGTCGATTTCAAGACTCGTGGTCTGGACGCTGATCAGACTGAGGCGGCGATCAAGGCGACATTGAAGATGCTGAACAAGATAGAGGATTAATAATTAAAAAGGTAAAGGGTATGAAAAAGTTGACTATCGCGCTTGTAGCGCACGACAATCGTAAGGCGGAAATGGTAGAATGGGCGGTACATAACGCTGAGTTCTTGTCTCACCACCATATTGTTTGTACGGGTACGACCGGAAATTTGGTTCGTAAAGCTCTCGAGGAAAAAGGGGTGAACGCGGATATTGCTTGCATGCATTCCGGTCCGATGGGAGGCGATGCTGAGATTGCCGCTATGGTTGTCCGTAAGGAGATCGATTTGGCGGTCTTTTTGATAGACGACTTGAATCCGCAACCGCACGAGGCCGACATCCAGATGTTGCTTCGCCAGTGCCGTGTTCATAACGTACCTATCGCTACGTTATAGCGCCGACTTGATGATTACAAGTACCCTGTGGGATGATGACACGTATTTCCCCACGGAGCCTAAGTATGTACATTTTAACAGAGAATAATAACAAACATTTACGATGAAACTGAATATAGCAGTACTTCCCGGAGACGGGATCGGACCAGAGATTTCCGTGCAAGGCGTGGAAGTAATGAGTGCCGTTTGTGAGAAATTCGGACATGAGGTTCACTATGAGTATGCCCTTTGTGGCGCTGACGCGATCGATAAGGTAGGCGATCCTTTCCCGGAGGAGACCTATCGGATTTGTAAGGATGCCGACGCTGTTCTTTTCTCGGCCGTGGGCGATCCTAAGTTTGATAATGATCCGACAGCGAAAGTACGTCCGGAGCAAGGTCTTTTGGCGATGCGTAAGAAGTTGGGCCTGTTCGCTAATATCCGTCCGGTGCAGACCTTCAAATGCCTATTGCATAAATCGCCGTTGCGTGCCGAATTGGTGGATGGTGCGGATTTCTTATGTATCCGTGAGTTGACCGGTGGTATGTATTTCGGTGAGAAATATCAAGACAACGATAAGGCATACGATACGAATATGTATACCCGCCCGGAAATCGAGCGTATCTTGAAAGTGGGCTTCGAGTATGCGATGAAACGGAATAAGCACCTGACGGTTGTTGACAAGGCGAACGTACTTGCCTCTTCTCGTCTATGGCGCCAGATCGCTCAAGAGATGGCTCCTAGCTATCCGGAAGTAACGACAGACTATATGTATGTGGACAACGCCGCTATGCGTATGATCCAAGAGCCGAAATTCTTCGACGTGATGGTAACCGAGAATACGTTTGGTGATATCTTGACGGATGAGGGTTCTTGCATCAGCGGCTCTATGGGCTTGCTGCCTTCCGCTTCAACCGGAGAGAGCACACCGGTTTTCGAGCCGATTCATGGCTCTTGGCCGCACGCGGAAGGGCTGCCAAATTCTTTCAGTAGCGATGTTATTCGAGTATTTCGACCTCAAAGAAGAGGGAGCCTTGATCCGTGAAGCCGTAGACGCTTCCCTCGACGCGAATGTCCGTACGCCGGAAATCCAAGTGGAAGGTGGAGCGAAATATGGAACGAAAGAAGTGGGTAGTTGGATTGTCAATTATATCATGGAAAAGTAGTATAAATGGGCCGATTTCGCACCAGTAGTGGCGCAGGCTCACACGTATAGTGGCATCTGCTCCCCCCGGTGAGGTGGGGGACAGCCTTAACGAGCCATCTTCATCAACTCGTCGATAGTCGTTTTATCATATCCCATATCCTCAGCTTTCTTGAAGTCTAAGGCGGCCGATGCCTTCTCATATTGGGCGAGTTTTACTTTGCCTCGCAATACATATAAAGCGGCTGTCGGGGTACTTTCCACGAAAACACGATTGATATCGGCCATAGCCCGGGCGTTCTTGCCCATCATGAAATATAGATCGGCACGGCCCTCGTATAAGATCCATTCACGGGGCATCTCGCTGATCAAGTAATTAAAGATGCGTTCGCTCTCATCGTAATTCCCCCGTAGCTTTTCGAGAATTGCGTGTCCCAGACGTCCTTTCACGGATTTCTCGTTTACTTCCAGTATCTTATCGAAATCCTGCTCGGCCAAAAGATAGTTCTTATGTTGCAAATGAAGCATTGCCCTGCAATATAACGCCTCTTGATGATGGGGGTTCAAGATTAACAGGGCATTGTAATCGTTCGTCGCTTTTTCGATCTCACCCATTTCCGTATATAAGCCGGCACGATTTTCCAGTATGGCCTCATTATTCGGATGGCGGCTTAGGGCGGCGGTATAGGAGAGAAGGGCATCTTCCAGTTTCCCTTGCCTGCGCTGTATCGTCCCGAGGTTCATGAGCAAGGCATAGTTATTGGGGTTGCCCGGTTCAAGGTGCATGGCGGCTCGTAGGCTCTCTTCGGCGGAGACTAAGTCGTTCTTGTCCAAGAAGTCAAAACTTTTCTCGACAAACTTCTCGTATGTCTGAGCGTGGCCATAGCCTATTGAAAGGAAAAGGGCGGCGAGTATCGCAAGGATTTTCATGCTGTCGTATTTAACGTGTTATTTGATTGATGCAAAGCTACGTAATTATTTCATGGTTTTACCAGATTAAAAAAACTTTATACCTTTGCTACATTTCATAATATTTTTGGAAGATCAGATTGTTATATAATTAATAGATTAACTAAAATAGAAGAGATATGGTATTATTAGCAGCTGTAGAAGCTAGTTCTAAATTAGAGGAAGCTATCAGATCCTTGGTTGAGCATGGCTCCCAATTGGGTTTTACGATTATTAAAGCCCTTATTGTCTTTTTGGTGGGACGATTGGTTATAAACTTACTAAATAAACTGGTTCGGAAGATATTGAGCAAACGGGATATCGATCCTTCTGTCAAGACTTTTGTGGGTAGTTTGGTGAATGTCAGTTTAACCATTTTATTGATTATTTCAGTCGTAGGGGCGTTAGGCGTTCAAACTACGTCGTTTGCCGCCTTGTTGGCTTCCGCCGGTGTCGCTGTCGGTATGGCATTGAGCGGTAACCTGTCAAACTTTGCCGGTGGATTGATCATCCTTCTTTTCAAGCCTTATAAGGTGGGTGATTATATTGAGGCGCAGGGTGTTGGCGGTACCGTGAAAGAGGTCCAGATGTTCCATACCGTATTAGGTACGGTTGATAATAAGGTCATTTATATACCGAACGGCTCTTTGAGCAGTGGCGTTGTGACTAATTTCAGTAACCAGACGACTCGCCGTGTAGACTGGACCTTTGGCGTGGAATACGGCAGCGATTATGAGAAAGTAAAGCAAGTGATAGAGTCTGTATTAGCGAAGGATTCCCGCATCTTGTCCGAGCCGGCCGCTCCGTTTATCGCCTTGACAGCCTTGGCGGACAGCAGCGTAAACGTGGTGGTACGTGTTTGGGTAAATAGTTCAGACTATTGGGGCGTGTATTTCGATATTAACAAGAATATCTACGCGACCTTCAATGAGGTAGGTATCGGTTTCCCATTCCCGCAACTAACCGTACACCAAGCGAAGGATTGAAGTTCGTGATAATCTATGACTTGTCCTTAAAAGGAATCTTTTTGTTCAAAAATCTTTGAGTTTCGTTAGATGTGCGGTTATTTTATAGATGGTTGAACAAAAAGATTTATCTTTGTGAATCGCAAATTAGAGATTAGACACAGAGTGTATACGATATTACGGAACTTTATTTTATTACTTTAGTATTTTTATTTGATTATATTTAAGTAGAATGATTTAAGGCTCATCCTTATATAGATTAAGGGTGGGCCTCGTTTTTTATAGTAGTGTGTAGAGATTCCACACTCTCGTGGGGAAATTTTCCACATTCCACGGTTTGTTCCACACTTTGGCAACCGAATGATTGATTCTTCGCTTTTGGTTAATTGTCGGATTTACAACTTGTTATTCTCTTGTCGTTTTTTAGGGTGAGTTTTGGCACGGAGATTGCACCCTATACTGCGAATTTATGATGTAAGAGAAAAAAGGTTTAGGTATTTAGGTTTTTAAGGTATGAAAAAGATTGTTTACGGGGCTATTGTCGCTTTATGTGGCTTATTTATTGCCCCTGATGTAGAAGCGCAAGCCGGGATGGCCGGTAGCGCTAAGGAAACAGTGGCACAGGATAAATTTTATCCGATCGAGGTAACTGATATGCCCCAAGTATTGCGTGATGCGGTAAATACTTCCTATGAGGGATGTATGGTGAAATCAGTTGAGGTGTCAAACAATAGCACGTTTGTGAAGTATAAGGTAGTATTACTTTCCAGAAATGGTAAGATATATAAGGTTTATTTCGATGACAGAGGTCATGTCGTAAAAGAACATGCTTATTTCGAGTAAGCCTGTGAAGATATTTATTGAGTAGATTAGATTTCCAGCCGTTTTGCCTGTGAAGGTGGAGCGGTTTTTCTCCAAAATATATAGTTTCATGATATTACTATATAAATACACTGTTTACATTTTTAGTAGTATAGTCGTCCTGTTCGTGAGAATAGGACGATTTTTGTTATAAGACGCTAAATCGATTGTTAATCTCATACGCCCTCAAAACCTTTTCTAAACAACCCCTGTTTAGACTGTGATTAATAAATAAAATCTATTTGATTATGGACAAAAAATGTACTCTTATTGCTGCGGCCCTGATGGTTGCGGGCGTATTCTCGGCTAATGCTCAGTCGAGTACGACCGTTCCGGAGGCTCAGTGGAAAGCCGGTAACTATTATTATTTAAAGACAGGTTCTTCCGTTTTGTCTTTAAGTGGTGAGAAAGCCGACTCAGTAATTGTTAAAACTTTGGCGTCAGACGCTACCAAAGCCGCTATTGATTCTGCCTTGTGGCAAATCACGAATGCGGGTACGACTCCTGCTGGTCCTGTGTATCAATTCAAGAACAAGAAGACACAGGCCGTTTTGTCGTTTGCGGCTTCATCTACGGCAAAGCCTGTTATCACATCGGGCGTGAATCAGTGGACATTCTCTGACGCTGCCGGTGGTAGCGCTATTCAGGCTTATTACGGAAACAATCAAATCTTGGCGTTGGATGTAGCTGGGACAGACTTGAGCTTAGGTTCTTCTGCTTCTTCTACGAAATTTACCGTAGAGGCTCCTAGCGACGCTATGTATTTGAGCGCAAGTGAGCTAGGGGATGGTTTCCAAGTCTTTCAATTGACGTTTGGAGGAAATTATCAAGGAAATATCTTCGAGGGTAAGAACTTGATAGCGAAGAATACGGCGGCTCCCGCTACAGGCGCTATTGCGGAAGCCACATATTTTGCACGCTAAATATGTGACCTTGCAAATCCAAGGTGACCAAGTATTTAGTGATGGTAAAGCAAAATACTTAGGTGTCGATACATTGAAGAATGTGATCGCCGGTGCTACCGGTGTATATGGGGCTAAGTTTACGGCTGACTCCACCTATGACGCTAGTGGCTTGCATACACTGGGTAACGCTGATTTCCAGAAATTCTATTTCACGATCAACTTGAAGAACGATGCTTTGGCTATGTATGCCGCTGCCGCTCCGACCGTGAACGCAAGTCCGATGAGCTCCGTTCCGAACGTACGTGTCGTATATGCCAGCGTGATCGAGACGAAAGCCTTGACCGTATCTGACTTGCAGTCGGGTTCTACTCAACCTGCTCAAGGAGCCGCTCCTGTTATTACCGTAACGAAGGGAACTCCTTCTACGATCGCTACAGGTACAGGCGTATACTTCTTGAAGAGTGCGAGCAAGGGCGATAAGGGCGGACAATACGCTGTCGCTTACGATAAGAGTGCCGCTTCCGATAAGTTGGTAACCGCGGCAGGTTTCAAACCTTCTATTTATCAACCGAAGGGACAATGGTATATCAAGGAAAACAACGGGATGTATTCGGTTGTAGACCGTAATACGAATACGACTATTATTTCTAACGAGGAGATCTTCGCCGTTCAAGGTATGGCCAATACCTATACATTTGGGGGTAGCACCGATTCTATTACGGTGGAATATCAAGCGAATGTGGATTTAAAGGATAAGTTCTTGGGTACTCGTCACTTCTCTGCGGAGGAACTCGCTGATAATGGTTATGTATTGAACTTAATCTCCGGTACTCCGGGTGTAGACGATCTGTATGCGTTTACTTCTGATTCCGTATTGATGATTAAATCCGGTGACGCAGCGAACGCAGCCGCTCTTCGTATCGTGGTTAGCCAAGATTCCGTACAGAATGTAACGGATGGTTTAGGTGCCCGTGCTTTAGGTGATACCTTGTATCATGCGACTTATATGTTGAAAGAACGTTTCAGCAATGATTTGGTTGCCAGCGAGAATGGCGGACCGTTGAAATTATCTGATTATACCGCTCCGTTGGAATTCGTATTCAATACGGCTACGACCGGTGGCAAATACCAGATGGCTACAAGGGTAGGTGCGACCACTCAATATGTCTTTATGAACGTGAATACGGCGAACCTGATCCTTTCCGATAAGGTTAACTACTTCGACTTTGTCGCTGTAGAGGCTCCAGAGTACGCTTCTATCGACAATTCTCACAAGCGTTTCGGTACGAATGGTAAGTTCTTGACGATGAATCCGCTGAATTTCTTCGCCGAAGTGAAGAACGAAGGCCAAGATATCTTGAAGTCAACTTATGAGACTGACAACTTCTCTTTGTGGGTTCAAGAAGCCGATACCGTGATCGCTGGTAAACCGTTGTATTTTATCACGACATCGATCTATACGCCGGAGACAACTACCAAAGCTGTTTCTCCTCGCTACTATATGGTATCCTTGCGGGATTCTAACGAGACATTCGTTAGCAATGGCGCTACTTACTACCGTGTAGGCTTCAGCGATAAAGCGAATATCGTTCCGTTTTTGGATAACAACGCTTTGTTTGCCTTCAAGACAACTCAGGATGGTGGTTACTTATTGGAGAACCAGAAAGAGCTGAATCGCACCGTGGCCGCAGGCGAGTTGAAGACTCCTTATGTAGGTGTGGTAAACAATGTTGTGGTAATGTCTAATGTTGGCGTTCCATTCACGATCGAGAATGCTCCGACCCCGGTTTCCAACGAACAATTGGAAGAGGTTGCCAGCTTCACGGTAATCGCTGGCGAGGCTAGCGTTACGGTCTTGAATGCGGCAGGCAAGACGGTTACATTGTCTAACATCTTAGGTCAGACCACCGCTTCCGCTATCGCTTCTTCAGATAACTTCGTGATGCCGGCATCGAAAGGTATCGTGGTAGTTTCCGTTGATGGCGAGACCGCCCAGAAGGTCGTCGTTAAATGATGAATAACTGATAGTGGATATCAGTTTGTATACTAACACCGGGATTCCTACTGTATGGTAGGGGTCCCGGTGCTTTGTTTATAGGTAGGCCATTTGTATGGAGGGATTCTACTCCTCCAGTTTATTCTTTAGATAAGCGATCTTCTTCTCTGATTTCTCTTTCAAGGTGTTCATGCTCTTGATATCGCTTAATACGGTGGCGAGGTTGAAGGTGTTGACGATCGCTTTCTTGTCGGCGTCCGCCATATATATAATGTAAGGCTTGCCTCCTGTGTATTCCACCTTGATCCGCTCTTTCTCGTTATCGTAGATGAACTTGACGGCATCGACGCAGTGCTCCCCCTTGTAGGTCACTACCTCCGTGGTGCTTCCCATATCCTTGAAGCGGTAATTCAGTCCGCCGTCGTACGGGATGGAAGCGGTCTCGGCGAATTGGCCGTCTTTCAGGCTCAGCTTGATTCCCGTATGCTCGATGGGGCGTCTGCCGTAATATACGCTGGCCAGATACATCTCGCCCTCCTCGTTCACGCCGCAACGTACGTAACAACGTTGCACGTTGCGCTCGATCGTCTGCTGTTTCCAGATATAATTGCCGATTTCCTCGTAAACGGAATCCTTCTCGAAAGCGAAGCCTTTCTTCAATCCCTCTACTTCCTCCAGCTTGATCGGGAGTAAGCTGTCGCAGAAAGCGATGTTTCGCTCCGCCTCCTTTACTTCTACTTGGCGCATAAGCGTTAATCCCTGCTTCAGTACCTTTACTTCCTTGGGATAGAGCGCCCGGATACTGTCTATCTCGTTCTTCGCCCCGAAAAACTCGTTATTCTCGTACATGGCCCGGGCCTTGTCCAAACGGGCCTGAGCCGCTTTCTCGTCTCCGTTACAGCCCGTTAAAATGGCGGCAATGAGCGTTATACAGATCGCTAACTTTTTCATATCTTTCTCGTTCAATGTATTTGATACCGCAAAAGTACATGAAATTTGATTATCTTTGCGCTCTTTATTGGATTTGGAATACATAAATATGTATATAAACGAGGAAGAGATAGTAAATCATATATCCGCGAAGCCTTTCCATTTGATATCGGAGGCGGCGGAAGAGCTAGGTGTTGAGGTATATGTAATAGGCGGATATGTGCGGGAGGAATTTTCTTGAACCGCCCATCCAAGGATATAGACGTGGTAGCGGTTGGCAGCGGTATCGAGTTGGCCAAACGAGTGGCCAAAAAGATCGGGCGTGGCGCTTATCTTTCCGTCTTCAAGAATTTCGGGACGGCGCAGGTGAAAGCCGGCGATCTGGAGCTGGAATTCGTGGGGGCGAGGAAAGAATCCTACAGCCATGTACAGCCGTAAGCCTGTCGTGGAAGACGGCACCTTGGAGGATGACCAGAACCGCCGCGATTTCACGATCAACGCCTTGGCCCTTTGCCTGAACAAGGAGCGTTACGGAGAATTGGTCGATCCCTTCGGCGGGTTGGAGGATATGGACGAGCTTACGATCCGTACGCCTTTAGACCCGGATGTTACTTTCAGCGATGATCCGCTCCGGATGATGCGTGCGATTCGTTTCGCCACTCAATTAGGTTTCTTTATCGATCCCGATACCTTCGACGCCATCATCCGTAACCGGGAACGTATCTCCATTATCTCCAAGGAACGTATCGTGGACGAGTTGAACAAGATCGTCCTCTCGCCAAAGCCCTCTATCGGTTTCGACTTGCTGGATAAATGCGGACTGTTGCCATTGATTTTCCCCGAGCTTTGCGCCTTGAAGGGCGTGGAGACCAAGGAGGGGATCGGGCATAAGGATAATTTCGCCCATACCTTGATGGTGCTGGATCGTTTGAGCAAGACTTCCGATAATCTATGGCTGCGTTGGAGCGCCCTCTTCCACGATATCGCCAAGCCTGCCACGAAGCGTTTCGACCCTCGCTTGGGATGGACGTTCCATAATCATAATTTTATCGGCGAGCGGATGATACGTGCAGAAGATGGTAAGCCTGCATATGCGTCCGATCGCCTTGTCGGACGATGAGGTGACGGATTCGGCGATCCGCCGTCTGCTGTTTGACGCGGGAGATGATATCGACGATTTGATGAAACTGTGCGAGGCCGATATCACGAGCAAGAACCCGGAGAAGGTTCGCCGTTTTTTGAACAACTTTCGAAAGGTGCGCGAGAAGCTGGCCGATATAGAGGAAAAAGACCGTGTCCGTAACTTCCAGCCTCCGGTATCCGGCGAGGAGATCATGGAGACGTTTGGCTTGGCTCCCTCCAAGCCTGTCGGCGTGCTGAAAGAGGCGATCAAGAACGCCATCCTCGACGGCGTGATCCCGAACGAGTATGAGGCGGCCCGGCAGTTCCTAATACAAAGTGCGGAGAAGAAGGGGCCGGAGCCCGATAGTCACAAGGCCCAGCCGTACAGTTGGCCCAGTCCCCTGTACGAAGTACTGCGGTACTTCCTAGAGGGGACTGTAGTACTTCGTACAGAGTACTACGGTACTTCGTGCACAGTACACTATCTAAGAATTTAATCGCTCTACCGTTTTCACGCCGTTTACCGCCTTGATCTTTTTCGTCAGCAAGTTTAATGCGGTCGTATCTCTTACCAATACGGTAAAGTTACCTTGGAATAATCCGTCTACCGAGTTGATGTTTAAGGAGCGAAGCGTGACGTTCGATTCCTTTCCGATCACGGAGGTGATGTTGGTGACGATCGCTATATCGTCCCGTCCGATCACCCGCAACGTAACCGTATAGCCATTGTCTCCCTTGCCGCTCCATTTCGCGCGGATGATCCGGTAACCGAAGCGGCTGAACATCTCTTGGGCGTTCGGGCAATCCATGCGGTGTATCTTGATACCTTGCGTGGAGACGAAACCGAAAACCTCGTCGCCATAAATCGGGTTGCAGCATTTGGCGAGTTTATATTCGATACCCGTCAGGTTCTTGTCGATCACCAAGACATCCTTGTTCGTCGATATCTCCTCCACCGGAGTCGTGGTCACGAATTCCTCCGCGCTACGCACCTCGGGGCGCTCGTTCGTCTCCGTCTCCTTGCGGAAAGCCTCCAGATATTCGTCGATTACTTGGTTGGGATCGAGGCGTTCCTCGGCGATCTCGATGTAGAAGTCCGTGACGGTCTTGAATCCTTTCTTCTTGATATAGCGCATCATGGTTGGCTCGTCCATGTCGATCTTCCGGTTCTTGAAGCGGCGCTGCAACATCTCCTTGGCGAACTCCACGGCCTTCACGGTCTCCTCCTTCAAGGCCTGCTTGATCTTCACGCGGGCCTTGGAGGTGACGACGAAGTTCAGCCAATCCCGCTTCGGGCTTTGCGCCGGCGACGTGATCACGGATACGCTATCGCCGTTGTTCAAGGTGTATTTGATCGGTACGTTCTTCCCGTTCACTTTAGCCGATACGCATTTGCTTCCCAGCTTCGTGTGGATGGCAAAGGCGAAATCGAGGACCGTCGCTCCCTTGGCCAGCTTGATAAGCTCGCCGGTAGGCGTGAAGACGTAGATCTCATCCTTATATAGATCCATCTTGAAATCCTGCATCAAGTCGAGCGGATTATTCTCCTTGGCCTCCAAGGCGGCACGTACGGTATTCAAGAACTCGTCTAGCCCGCTCTCCGCTTTCACGCCCTTGTATTTCCAATGCGCCGCTAGGCCTCGCTCGGCGATCTCATCCATCCGCTTCGTACGGATCTGCACCTCCACCCATTTATTTTGCGGGCCCATCACCGTGATGTGCAAGCTCTCGTAACCGTTGGTCTTCGGGATGGAGATCCAGTCCTTCATACGCTTCGGGTTGGGCTGGTACATATCGGTGACGATGGAGTAGACTTGCCAGCATTCCGAGCGTTCCTTCTCCAGCGGCGTATCCAATACGATCCGGATAGCGAAAAGATCGTAGATACCCTCGAATTCCACCTGCTGCTTTTTCAGCTTGTTATTAATGGAATGTATGGATTTGGTACGCCCCTTGATATCGAACTTGAATCCTGCCGCTGCCAGCTTCCGCTTGATCGGGGCGATGAACTCGGCGATATAAGCGTCACGGGAACGTTTCGTCTCATTCAGTTTCCGTTAGGGAAAGGTCTTCCAGCTCGCTCTTGATCGTATATAAGCCCAACCGGTGGGCGAGGGGAGCGTACAAATAAGAGGCCTCGGTAGCCAGCCGGATACGATCATCCTCTTGCATCTGTTTTCCCATACGCATGAGGCAGAGGCGGTCGGCGATCATAAGCAAGATCACACGTACGTCCTCGGCAAACGAGAAAAGCAAATGATGGAAATTCTCCGAGTTGACGGCGGTGTTCCGGGCATACAGGTCGGAGGTCTTCAAGAGGCGACGGATGATCAAGGTCACGTCCGCTCCGAATTTCTGCTCCACTTCCTCTATCGTGATCGCTTTCTTCAATACCGGGCGGTATAATAGGAGGGCGATGACCGAGGTGCGTTTCAAGCCAATCTCCAAGGTGGCGATCAAGGCCGTGTCAATATTTCGCAATAAACCGTTGATACCATTCTTATCCCTGCCGTAGCAATCGAGGGCGTGCAACCCGCTTCATCAGCTCCTTCATCTTTCGGATATCTTCCCTCTCGAGGAAAGAGTAAAGGTTTCGTAACAGGAGCCTGTATTTGGAGAAGAACAGCTTCTTTTCCTCAGACGTAAAGAATCCAATTGTATCCATAGTTATATCATTTTTATTGCCCGGTTGAGGACAAACCGCAAAACATGCTGTAAAAATACTTTTTTCTATGGAATTTCAACATGTATCTTGCGGTTATTTTATACATTTGCGATACACATAGCGCATAAGTGCCCTGTGGTGTTACTGATGAGATTATTCACATTAAATACTATACTATGTTAAACGCAAACGATTTAGAACAGCTGAAAGCCAAAGGAATCAGCGAAAAACAGATTGAAGAGCAACTCGCTTGCTTCGTAAAAGGTTTCCCTTTCCTTGAGATAGCGGCCTCCGCTTCGGTAGAAAAAGGTATTATGGTAATATCTAAAGAGGAACAGGCTTCTTATATGGATGCTTGGGACGCTTATCTGGCTAAAAACAAGAAAATCGTAAAATTCGTACCTGCCTCCGGCGCTGCTAGCCGTATGTTTAAGAATCTGTACGAGTTCCTTTCTGCGGATTATAAGGAACCGATGAACGCTTTCGAGAAGAAATTCTTTAGCGAGATCGAGAAATTCGCTTTCTATAAGGCTTTGGACAAGAAGTGCGTGGAGAATACAGGGAAAGATATTCCTGCGTTGGTAGCCTTGGGCGAGTACAAGGAGGTGGTATCCAATTTATTGGAGCCGAAAGGCTTGAATTACGGACAGCTACCGAAAGGCTTGTTGCTTTTCCATAAATATGCCGATACGGTTCGTACGGCGATGGAAGAACATTTGGCCGAAGGCGCCATGTACGCCAAGAATAACGCCGGCGAGGTGAATATCCATTTCACGGTATCTCCGGAGCATCAGGCTTTATTCGAGCAATTGGTTGCCGATAAATCTGGCGAGTACGAGGAGAAGTTCTCTGTGAAATACGATGTCTCTTTCAGTATCCAGAAACCGAGTACTGATACGGTAGCGGCCGCTATGGATAACACGCCGTTCCGCGATAAGAATGATAAGTTATTGTTCCGTCCGGGTGGGCATGGAGCCTTGATCGAGAATTTGAACGATGTGGATGCCGACGTGGTATTTATCAAGAATATAGATAACGTGGTTCCGGATAGCTTCAAATGCTCTACGGTTATCTACAAGAAGGTGATCGCCGGTGTCTTGGTAACATTGCAGGAGAAAGCCTTCAGATATCTGGAACAGATCGAGACCGGCAAATATACCCATGCCGAGGTAGAGGAGATGATTCATTTCTTGCAAGACGACCTATGTATCAAGAACCCGGATACGAAATTACTGGAAGACGCCGAGTTAATCCTGTATATCAAGAGCAAACTGCTTCGCCCGTTGCGTGTATGCGGTATGGTGAAGAATGTGGGCGAGCCGGGTGGCGGTCCGTTCCTGGCGGTGAATCCGGACGGTACGGTTTCCAAGAATCACAAGGGAGAGAAATACAACTTGCCGGATTACGTGGATAAGAATACGGGCTTCATCTCTTATAAGAGCAAGGATGGCCGCGAATTGAAAGCGCTGGAATTGCCGGGCTTGTGGAACGGTGCCATGAGCGACTGGAACACGGTATTCGTAGAAGTTCCTATCGAGACATTCAACCCCGTGAAGACGGTGAACGACCTGTTACGCCCCGAACATCAATAAATACCCAGTTGTAGAGACGGGGCGTGCCCCGTCTCTACAACTAGATCCTTATATTTTCGGTAATTCCCACGGTGCCCTGTATTCCTTGCACAATAGTTTATCCGCCTCCGTATCATGGAAACTCTTTCCATCCCACGATAATTTCTTACCCGTGCGATAGGCTATATTCCCTAATTGGGAGAACTTGGCGAATATGCGCCCCGATCTCTACGCTGGCATTGCAATTCCGGTTCCGGCTCTTGATACATTCCAAATGATTCTTCGCATGCAAATTCAAGCCACCCTCTCCGTATGACTTCTTCAAGGGAACAGCCTCCATGCGGGCCTGTCCGTTTACCTTTTCCGGAATAACCTCCCAGCCGCCACGATCGATCACCAAGGTACCGTTCTCGCCAACGAATCCTAGGCCATGATTCCGTCCGTAGGCCCCGTCGTCAATGCCGATCGCATGATCCCACATAACGGTGAAGTCCTTGAATGTATAAATGGTTTGCAATAAGTCCGGGGTCTCGCAAGCGTCATCCGGATAACCAAATTTACCTCCGGAAGCCATGATAGACTCCGGTGCGGTGACGTTCATGCCATACAATGCGTAATCCAGTAAATGTACGCCCCAGTCCGTCATCAAACCTCCCGCATAATCCCAGAACCAACGGAATGTGAAATGAAAACGGTTCCGATTGAACGGACGTTTCGGGGCCGGCCCCAGCCACATATCATAGTCCACTCCGGGGGGCATGCGCCGCCCGTACCATGATGTTACATTCCTCGATACTATTTCCCAGCGGTTTCTCACAATACACATCCTTCCCGGCTTGGCAAGCGGATACCATTTGCAGGCAGTGCCAATGATCGGGAGTACCTACGATTACGAGATCGATATCCTTATTGTCTATCAATTTACGCCAGTCTTTATATAAATGCTTTACTTTCTTCCCGGTGATCTTCTCGGTCTCTGCCGCCCGATTATTCAATACGTTCTCGTCAATATCCGACAAGGCGATACACTCTACTTCCGGATTACGAAGGAACGCTTTCAGGTCTTCGAATCCCATGCCGTTACATCCGATAAGCCCGACGCCTATCTTATCGTTTGCGCCCACACCAGCGCTCCCGGCTTTAATGAAAAAAGGACTGATGGTAAGTCCGGCACCGAGCAAAGCGGTCTGCCGGAGAAAATCTCTTCGAGTTGTCATGGTATTACTATTGATTTAAAGTGTTTGCAATATTAAGCGAAATCCTTTACAATCGCAAATGATAATAGCTTTTTAACTACTTACTTAGTCGATGAAGTATATATCCTATGGCACTTGAAGTATATATCCTGTGGTACTTGAAGTATATCTGTCCGGTAAGGTTGGTATTGTAAGGATATGTACCATTGCGTCTTTGTAAAAAAAGTTATTAAAAGATATAGGGATGCGATATTGGAGAATATAGTTTAACTTTGTGCATTATGTTCACCCTAAAAGGGCGATGTGTTGTATATAATATAATGTATAGAGTATGACTTTGCGAAATTTGCTTTTCTGTTTTTTTATGGTGATGATCTCTGTTTCATGTATCCGGGAGGAGGCGCCCAATGCGGAAGCGGATATCTTGTCGTGTACGGTGGATGGCGATATATTGAAAGCCGAGCCGGAGATCGACAACGAATCCGTGACACTGACCGTGAAAAGTGACGCCGATATTACAAACCTAGCCCCGGTATTCACCTTGACTCCCGGCGCTACTATCACTCCGGCTAGTGGTTCCGCTTTTGATTTTACGACGCCGAGAACCTATACGGTAACTTCCGAGGATGGTCACTGGACAAAGACTTATACGGTGCGTTGTATCGTCTCCGGCGTAAGCACGGAATATCATTTCGAGCATATAACGATGGAGCCGAAGAATGGACGTTACCAGATATTCTATGACTTTACATCGAATGGAGATTCCGTGACTTGGGCGAGCGGGAATGCCGGATTTGCCTTGACCAATAATAAATTGGAGCCTTTAGACTTCCCAACCATGCAAGACGATAACGGATATGTCGGTAAATGCGCTAAGTTGGTGACCCGCAGCACGGGTAGTTTCGGTAGCGGATTCGGTATGCCTATCGCCGCCGGAAACCTTTTCATCGGTACGTTTGATTTGCTGAACGCTATTCCGGACGCAAGGAAAGGCACGAGATTGGGACGTCCTTTCGATCATGTGCCGACTTACTTGAGTGGTTATTATAAATATAAAGCGGGAGAGTCGTATAAAGTGAATGGCGAGGAGGTAAAAGGTAAGAAAGACCAATGTGATATCTACGCCATCTTCTATGAGACGGATGAGAATGTGAAATATTTGGATGGTTTCAACGGGTTGACAAGCCCGAACCTGATATCCGTTGCCCGGATCAGCGATCAGAAAGAGACGGATGAGTGGACGCGTTTCTATATCCCGTTCGTGGCTAAGCCCGGTAAGGTGATCGATAAGGATAAGCTGGCGAAAGGTGGTTATCAGTTATCCATAGTCTTCTCTTCGAGTTTGAAAGGTGATGTCTTCGAGGGAGCGGAAGGTAGCACGCTTTGGATCGATGAGGTTGAGATAATCCAGTCCGGTGAGAACTAAAAAAACAGAGGATATGAAAAGATATATAGTATTAATAGGTATACTGTGCTTGTCGGGTGTCATTACGTTGAAGGCGCAGCAGGAAAGAAACCAAGGAATAATCTGGTCTTCCCTAAGGGGATTGGAATATACGGTCCTAAAGGCCGGTATCAATATCGGCGGAACCGCTCCGGTGCCATTGCCTCGTGAGATTCGTGCGATAGATAGTTATCGCCCTACGCTTTGTGTCTCCATAGAGGGCGATATCAAGAAATGGTTCGGCGAGAGCAAGGAATGGGGTATGATGATCGGTCTCCGTCTGGAGAATAAAGGTATGGAGACAAAAGCGACGGTTAAGAATTACAGCATGGAGATCATTGGCTCCGGTGGCGAGAAGCTGAAAGGAAACTGGACCGGCGGCGTGCAGACGAAAGTGGAGAACTCTTATTTCTCGATACCGGTCGTGGCTCTTTACCAATTGAATAACCGGGTGAGTTTCTCGGCGGGACCATTTGTCTCGTTCGCTACAAACCGGAACTTCTCCGGCTACGTATACGACGGATATCTGCGTGAGATCAATCCTACCGGTACGAAGGTGGAGTTTTCTGGTGACAACCGTGCTTCCTATGATTTCTCGGATAACTTAAGAAAGTTTCAGTGGGGAGCGCAGATCGGTACAGAATGGAAAGCGTTTAAGCACCTTATCGTATACGCTGACTTGACATGGGGATTGAACGATATCTTCCAAAAGGATTTCGATACGATTACCTTCGGGATGTATCCGATCTATCTGAACGTAGGCTTCGGATATGCGTTTTAGGAATTGATATGAATCAAAATAAGGCTATCCCGGACAAGGATAGCCTTTTTTATTAAAAGATTATTATGGAAATAAATTATTTTTTATAACTTTGGGGCAATAATTCTCAGACCAAGTTACATTTTATCTTATATTATTAACAAAATTACCATGAAAGAAAACACTAAGAAGGGCGTAAGCCGTAGAGAGTTTTTGGGTCTTTCCGCACTAGGATTGGCTAGTTTAACAATTCTTCCCAGTTGGGCCATGAATGGCGTTCGTATCGCTCCGAGCGATCGAGTCGTTTTAGGTTTTATCGGCCTAGGTCAGCAAGCATTATCAGACTTTAAAGGATTTGCCGCATGTCCGGGCGTACAGGTTGCCGCATGTTGTGACGTGGACACGATGAAAACAGAGCGTTTCAGAAGACGTGTCGCTGAATGGCAAGCCTCAAAGGGAATGAACCAACGTTGTGATCAATATGAGTTTTACGAGGATTTGCTGGAGCGTAAGGATATCGACGCTATCGAGGTCGCTACTCCGGACCACTGGCATGCCTTGGCTACCATTCATTCTTGTCAATCTGGAAAAGACGTATATTGTCAGAAACCGTTGGCTTATACGATCGCTGAAGGTTTGGCTATGGTAAAAGCCGTACGTAATAATAAACGTGTGCTTCAAGTAGGTAGCCAGCAACGTTCCAGCAGAGAGTTCCAAGCTGCGATCGATATGGTTCAGAATGGAGCCATCGGTCATATAGAGAAAATATATGCACGTGTAGGTGAGCCTCCTACGCCACTGAGCTTGCCGGAAATGCCGGTTCCCGCTAATTTGAACTTCAATCAGTGGATGGGTCCGTTGAACGATCCGAAGATCCATTATCATCCCGATTTATGTCCTCCTATTTCTCTGGATCCGGAAGAGAACGAGAAACTATGGGGTGCATGGCGTTGGTATCAAGAGACCGGTAATGGCTATACTGCTGACTGGGGCGCTCATATGTTCGATATTGCCCAAGCCGCTATCGGTATGGATGGCTCTGGTCCGGTAGAGTTTACACCTAAGGGATACAATGGCACGCAATATTCAACCATGCGCTATGCGAATGGTATCGTAATGACTGAACAACCTTATTTGGAGGATAATCCGGATGCGCAGGGTATTAAGTTTGTTGGTGATAACGGTTGGATCGAGGTAGCTCGTGGCTATATCAACTGCTCTGATCAGTCTAAGATCCCCGCCGACTTGAAGAATTTGATCGAGAAGCGCCCGAGAATGATGACTCCGGAAGAGCGTAAGAAGATGTATGAGGAATATATGAAGAAGCTGAAAGACAGCAAAAAGAAGGGTAACGATGCTGGCAATTATGAGACTAGCGCTCCGCATATGCAGAACTTCATCGACTGCGTTCGTTCACGTGAGAACCCGATCGCTCCGGTTGAGGTAGGTTGCAGTACGAATACGCTTTGTTGCTTACAGAATATCGCTCGTGAGCTAGGCCGTCCGGTTAAATGGAACCCGGCTACATTAAGCTTCGGTAATGATAAGGAGGCGGCTTCCCACCGTTTGTACTGGTATCAATATCGCAACCCGTATTCATTGCCTTATTTCTGTAAATAAGCCTATTTAAATAGAATGATGTTATGAGTAACAGACGGGATTTCTTAAAAAATATCTCTCTCTTTACCGCTGGTGGATTGCTGGCTGGTAAAGCCGGTTCCGTAAATGCGGCGAACGCTGCGTTGGGAGTTGTGGATGAGGTCCATGCCGGCAAAGAGATTGGCTTGCAGATCTATTCTTTATCCCAAGAATTATATAAAGGCGACGTGGCCGCTAATCTTCGGAAGGTGAAGGATATGGGATACTCCAAGCTGGAGTTGGCGGAAGTTATGGTAAAGGCGCTATCGGAGGTGTTCCTATGATGGACTTCAAGAAAATGGCGGAAGACGCTGGCTTGAAGATCATTAGCTCGCACGTGAATCCGGTAGACACATCTATCTCTGACCCTTTTAAGGCTATGATTTTCAAATACTCGAAGGAGGTTACCCCAAAGATCATGGAGTATTGGAAAGCTACGGCTGCCGATCATGCGAAACTAGGCTGTAAATATTTGATCCAGCCGATGATGCCGACGATTACTACGCACGATGAGGCTAAACTTGTTTGCGATATCTTCAATCAGGCCTCGGATGTTATCAAGGCAGAGGGCATCGCCACTGGTTTTGGCTATCATAATCATAATATGGAGTTCAATCGTGTCGCAACGAAAGAGCAACAGGAGAAAGTGAAGGGAAATCCTTTCGCTGCCTTCATGAAAGTCGGAGACCAGATTTATGACTTGATGCTGAAAGATACGGACCCGAGCAAGGTTTACTTCGAGATGGATGTTTATTGGACTTGGTCATGGGACAAAACGATCCTGTCGAGTATATGCAGAAACATCCGGATCGTATCAAGGTATTACATATCAAGGATCGTGCCGTATTCGGCCAAAGTGGTATGATGAACTTTGAGATGATATTCAAGCAAATGTACGCGAACGGAATCAAAGACTATTTTGTAGAGTTGGAGCAAATGCCGGACGGACGTACTCAATTTGCGGGTGTGAAGGATTGTGCCGACTATTTGATCAAGGCTCCTTTTGTAAAATGAAGTAACAATCGATAGATCGTAAGCCTCGGGGTTAATAAACTCCGGGGCTTTTTTATTAGATGAAAGGCAACATAAACGGGTCTATTTTGTTTTTATAAAAAGAAGTTTATATCGCAAAAATCAAGGAAAGGATGAGTTCTAGGATATGGAAGATATTGAAACATACGGTGATCGCTGTTTTATCGCTGGCTGTATTGTTCCTAGTTTTGAATCTTTTCCTGACAGGTCGTTTGGAGCGGTACCTGAAAAGAGAACTGATAGAGCGTACGGCGAATGCTACGGATGGTTTTTATCGCCTTTCTTTCGATAAGCTTTCTATTAGCTTCTTCAAGGGAGAGCTAAGGCTAGAGGGTGTTTCATTGGAGCCGGACTCTAAGGTCTTTGAACATTGGGCCGCCTTGGATAGCTTGCCCGATACCTATGTAAGTACCCGGATTGAGGTGATAGATTTTAAGGGAATTAATTTGGTATGGCGATGGAATTACCGGCAACTCCATTTCAATACCTTTGAGATCCGCTCGCCGGAGGTTCGTGTATACGGCTCTTCCGGATCAAACCCGTTAGTTTCCGGACTGGCGGCAGATACGGTAGAGCATGCCGAATCGAAGACCTTGTACGAGGTGATCTCTCCATACATAGATGCCCTGAGCGTAAAGACCTTGAACTTGGAAAATGCCAGTATCTCTTATAATGTGGAAAACCAAGTCTCGCCGATTATCTATACGTTGAATAACGTAAGTTTCCATGCGTATGGTTTTATGTTGGATTCTACCTCTTCACGGAGCGGGAAGCTGTTGTATTGCGATAACTTCGATTTTGTCACGAACCAGCCGCAAACCTTGTTGGTAAATAATGATTTTAGGTTGGAGACGGATAGTATATGCCTCAGTACCCAAGATTCCATTATCTATATCCAAAAAATCCAATTGCTTCCGCAAGAATTATTGTGGGGGGAGACCAATCGGAAACCTACGAATTATCTGGAAGGGAAAGTGCAAACCGTAGAGATACAAGGGATTCACTTTAGACGGGAAGAAGCCTTGAACTATTTGTCCGCCCGTAATTTTGAGATACAATCTTCGGATATTAAGGTGTATGACTTAACTCGGGAGAAGAAGCAGGCGAATGCCGATGCGGATTCTTTGGTGCAAGCCTTATCGTTATATGATGTGATCTCTCCAGTACTACATAGTATATCCGTGGATCAAATACGAATAGAGCGAACCGCACTTCACTATTCCTTAGCCTTGAAAGGGCAGATAGAGGACTTCTCGATCCCTGAGTTTAATTTCCATGCGGAAGGTCTTCTGATCGACTCCTTGGTAGCTCCGGGCGAGGAACTGAATTATTTTCGTTCCATTGCGTTTGAGGCGAATGATATACAAGGGATCATGAGGGCTCGTAATCATCGGTTCGATATCAAGCGTTTGGCGATGAATACGGCCTTAGGCTCGTTTCATATAGATAGCATGCGACTACGTCCGTTGTCTGTTCGTTCCCACAATGATTATTTGTCGGGAAGTATCGATACGATCCGGATAGACGGGTTGGCGTACGACAAAGGTGTTAGCGCAGATTTACTGAAGGTTCGGTCGCCTCGCTTGGTTTATTATAAAACGCCCTCCGTTGAATCTCCGGATAAAGGGAAAAGCACATCTGTAAATAGCCGTGTGGATGTGGAGAGTTTGTTAAATCCTTTCCTTCGGTATCTTTCCATCCGTAAGATCCAGATTCGGAATGCAAATGTGACATTGGAGGATCGTGAGATAAATGACACGACCCGGTACCGACTCAACGGCCTTGATTTCTTTGCTACGAATTTCTTGGTGGATGAGCAAACGAACCGGAGTGGGCAATTGTTTTTCAAGTATGATCATTTTGGTCTTAGTTTCCGGGATTTCGATAACTACTTACCGGGAAAGGATCTGCGTGTGACTATAAGAAAAGGTTCGCTATCCACCGTAAACGGCTTTTTCCGTCTACAGGATGTGACCCTGGCCGCTAAAAAGGACTCGATACGTTTTTCAACCCCATTGATTTCTTTAGCGGGAATCCGGATTCCCAAGAATAGCATCTATCAGATCGGGTTTGACCGATTTGATTTATCCGATGGTGATTTTTCTATGTCTTGGGGATCGGATACGACAATATTGCGGACTGAGAGCCAAAAGGATATCCAATTGGCTTTGGAGAATGTGTTTGTGGATTTGAAGAAGAAGACGTTTCAATTAGGTGATCTTCAGCTACAGACGAAGGATATCGATATACCGTTGGATAACGGCTTCTACCGTTTGAAAATTGGGGGGGGGGGTTTCGGATCACGTACATTTAGTCTCGCCTTATTCTAAAATGGAATTCGCTTATAAACAGCCTAAGCATCAAGATTGGTTTGACGTGAAGGTTGGGAACGTAAGATTGAACGACGTGGATATTCCCGGATATTTCTCAACCAAGGAATTACGTGTGGGGGGACTCTGGATAAACGATGTCTTACTACAAAACTTAAAGAACCGGAAGATCCCGGTGGAGCCTCATATCGTTCCGATGATTTATGAAGGTTTACAAAAGGCTCCGGTCCGTTTCAAGATAGATACCGCTTCCGTTGCCAATTTCTCCGTGGTTTATGAGGAATTACCCGTTAAAGGCGATAAGCTCGGTAAGCTCGGTAAGCTTTATTTTACCGATATGAACGGCCAATTTTCAGGTTTGACCAATATCGTTTCCTATCCGGAGCAATTCATCACATTGCATGCGGACGGGAACCTGATGGGATCGGGGCATTTCACGGCTACATGGCAACTCCCCGTGGATTCATTATATGACCGCTTTCTATTGGATGCCCGTTTGGATAGCCTAGACTTGCTTTCCTTAAATGAGATCATAAAACCTCTGGCTCCGGCGGAAGTGACGAGCGGTTGGGCGCAGGATGTGGTCTTTCATATGGATGCCTCAAGCCGGAAAGGACGGATACGGTTAGACTTCCCGTACCGGAAATTGAAAGTGGCTTTATTGAAAGAGAAAGACGGAGAGACCACACAAAAAGGTTTCTTGTCGAGATTGGCGAACTTAGTTCTACGGGATAATAATCCGGCTCATCCGGAGCGAAAAGATAGTAAATTGCGTAAGGTCGATATGGAAATTGTGCGAGATCCCTATCATTCCACGTTTAACTATCTATGGCAGATGCTAAGACCAGCCTTGGTGGAATCCGTGGGAGTCTCGAAAAAAGAACAGGATGCGGCCTTGAAAGTGGCAGGTTTCTTCACGAAGGTAAAGCGCTTTTTCGGTCTCGATAAAAAGAAGGATAAGCGGGAGGAGATTGATACAAATAATAAGGAAATAGAACCTTTAAAAGAATAAATAATGGAATATACAGTAAATCACTATCCGGAGAAACATCGTTTCGAGGTAGTAGAAGACGGCTTGACAGCCTATGTGGAATATCGTTTAAGAGGAGATGCCTTGGACATTATCCATACCATTGTCCCAAAAAACTTGGAAGGGCGTGGGATTGCGGCGACTCTTGTTGAAACAGCTTATAAATACGCAAAGGAACAGGGGTTGCGCCCTTTGGCTACCTGTTCCTATGCGGTTGTGTGGTTAAAACGCCATCCGGAGTTTTAATCCTTGATCGTAATACCTAACATTCTAGCGATGTCCAGTGCTTGTAAGGAGGTTACGGTAGCACCTTTCAACTCTCCTCCGGGAATCGAGCCAATACGTATACCGGCGATCTCGGAGGAAGTAAGATCGATCCCTTTCAAAGAGGTCCGGTGAAACTCGGCCTCTACTAATAATTACAATGTTCGAATTCTACGTTCGTGAATTGGCAATTGTCCAATCCGCCTCCTCGTAAAAAGCATTGATTAAAAGATACGTTCCGGAGTTTGCTCATGGAGAAGATTACATAATCTCCTTTGCAATCCCGGATGGTAGTATGATTAAAGATTGATTCGGAGAAATTCGTTCCGGTAAGTTTACACCCAATGAACTCTACCCGGTAAAAGCCACATCCGGATAAATTTATATTTGATAGGTCACAGTTCTTAAATACCACATCGCTAAACTGAGATTTACGATAATTGCAAGCAATGAAACCACAATTGGTGAATAAGCAGGAATTAACGGATAGGTTCTGTTTAGATACGTCCTCGACGCATAATCCATTGAAAGAACATTCTGTAAAATCATCCTCTTGTCTGGATATACAATCCATCCAGTCCACATCCTCCCGTAAGTTTTTTACCAATCTAGGCGCTGTTATTTTCAACATGTTATTGTTTCCTATTTTAATTTAGATGGTAAAGATAACGGATTTGGGCTAAATAAACGATATCTTTACTTTATAGTTCATTTTAGCAATATCGGAAAAGTGTGTTCGGGATAATTCTTCTATTTTTGCCTTGAAATCCTAAGAATCATGCGAATAAAGACAACGACAAAGACAGAGTATCAACAACGTATGAATGTATTGGTTGAATACATAAATAATCACTTAGGCGAGGATATCGATCTAAATAAGCTGGCGGAGATATCCGGATTCTCTCGTTGGCATTTTCATCGGATCTTTGCGGAGTTCTTAGGGGAACCGGTTGGTACGTTTATCGTTAGGATGCGGGTCGAGACGGCCGCTCGGCTTTTGCGTTACACGGAAATACCTGTCAAGGAGATCGCCTATAAGGTAGGATATGACGTACCCTCTTCTTTGTCTAAGGTTTTTCGCCAGTTTTATGGGATTTCTCCAAATGAATATAGAAACAATAAAGATTATGTAATTATGGAACCGAATAGAATAATGCCCGATATGGAATTGAAGGTCGAGGTAAAAGATTTACCCGGCAAACAAGTAGCCTACATTCGTCTAAACGGAGGGTATAAAGAAATCGATTATCTGGGAACTTGGATGCGCTTGCTCCAATTCGCCAAGGAGCAAAACATCCAACCATTGAGTTTTTCACCGATCTGCTTGTACCATGATGATCCGAAAGTAACCTCACCGGATAAGCTGCGTACCGATATTTGTATGGAAGTCGCTCCTTCGGTTTGCCCTAAAGGGGAGATTGGTACGAAAAAGGTATTGGAAGGCCGTTTTATGATCGCTCTTTATAAGGGAACCTATCAGCAATTAGGAGCTGTGTATGATACGCTTTACGGTAAATATCTCCCCGAGATGGGTCTTTCCTTACGGGAAGTGCCTAGCGGCGAGATCTACTTGAATGATCCTTGCAATACGAAGCCGGAGGATTTATTGACCCAGATTTATGTGGCGATAGAATAATAAGAGCTAGAGAGGTTTCTGAAGTGAATAAATGAATTAATCTTGATTGCCGTCTTCTCTAATTAGCGGCAATCAAGATTTTTAATATTTTAGACGCGATTGTATGATGTGATAACTTATATACTTGCTTTTACAAATTCATTATCGATCCAATAAGTCGCTTCTTCGGAAGTGAATTTCAATATACAATAGCTCGGATCTATTACTCCTCCAGGGAAATGAGCGAACATCCAGTCAGACCAAAGGGCTTTCTTGATTTCCATATCGGAAACGATCTCGACCTTACCTGTTAACACGATACTGTCTCCTCCTTCCATAAAGCAAACTCCGGCTTTCGGGTTGAGTTGGAATTGTATCGTCTTATCAGAGAACGTGCCTGTAGAGAACCATATTTGGGAAATACCATCCGCTTTTATTTTTCCCATAGGAACCGGACGGGGATAACCATCTTCCGTAACAGACGCAAGCATAGCGGTGTCACATTCCGTTAATATGGAAATTGCTTTTTCCTCGATTAGCTTGAGGTCTATCATTTGGACGGGTATACATAAATCGATCATACATTTATCTTGTGGATGTTGATCGAGGGGGATGCTTTGATAGATCTCGAATGATTTGCCTGCGCAAGGTTTGCATTGGTGTTTGGATGTAAGCGTGTACATCAAGCTCCATGCGGCGGGTATTTCATCCGTTCCTATCTCAAAATGCCCGATTGCGTAAAGTCCTCCGGATAATAATCCTTTTGAGATCTCATTTTCTCCCTCTACCTCTTGAGGCACTGTTAAACCGATATCCACACTTAACTCCTTTCCTTCGTGTTGGTAAACTGATATAAGTTTATTTGCCGGACCGTTTATAAGTCCTTTTGCCCCGGCCCATTGCATAAGCTTTCTGATAGAGCTTGGGATCAAGCTCATATCTCCTTGATGATGAAGATACACGATGTGTGTAGCATGTAGTTCTTTTAGTTCAAAAGTGTAATTCATAAGATTCTTATTTGTAAAAGTTCAATAGTGCAAACATACGGAATGACTATTCTTTCTGGTTGTAAAAAAACGACTTTTTATATGATAGATTCTTGCGATTTTATTTTTAATCAAATATAAGTAAGCGGTTCATCCGTAGGATTTGGTAAAGTCAGGAAGTAAGAGGGAACGTCTCCCGCTAAACGCTTGAATTCTTTGATAAAGTGGGAATGGTCATAGTAGCCGCAATCTAAGGCGATGCTGCTTAAGTCCGTGTGTGGGGCGTTCCTCAGTACTTCTATGGCATATTGGAATTTTATGATCCGGCTGAATTCTTTGGGAGTATATCCGGTGGTATCCTTGAACTTACGTTGGAAATGCCGCTGGCAAATGCAAATCTTGTCGATCAAGTTTTGTACGGGTAGCTGTCCGCGAGACTGTTTTATAAATGAGGTGGCGTATATAATTTGTCTGTCTACTTGAATGGATTGGGTGAGAAGGCGTATAAGATAGCCTTCGATAATGCGGATACGGACGGAATCGTCCGGCTGTTCGCAAAGCATCTCGGCAAAGGCATTATCGAATAAAAGGTTAATATCTGAAGACTGGATGCGAAGATCGGCAAACTGTCCCAAAGGCTCATTCGTGAAAGCTGCCAGCCCACAGGGGTGAAAACGAACCCCCAGCATGTGCAGGGTATTTGTCGTGGCAGTCAGATCCGAATAAACCCGCATAGGACCAACGAAATAGGAACGATAAGGTTGCATGATCATCGAATGCTCGTCCGTAGGGACGGTCATGTTACCGATTGAGAAGATAAAGTCGGTGCATCCGTCCGCGAGGATCTTAAAACGTGTCCCGATGTCGGTAAAGCCTTTGAACACCCAGAACTTGTCGATAAAGGGCACTAAGGCTGCGCAGGGGGTAAATTCGTGATACATAGTGCTTCTTTCGCTTGTTTTATACGGCGAAGATACTATTAAAAAATCATAGTTATGAAATTTTCAAAACATAGTTATGAGTTGAACAAATCATAACTATGTTTTTTTATTTGTTTTTATAGGAGTGGGAGATAGTCGGCATATCCCTCTTCTTCCATCTTTGCTTTAGGGATAAATCTTAATGACGCGCTGTTGATGCAGTATCGTAACCCACCTTTGTCGGCTGGGCCATCATTAAAAACGTGCCCTAGATGTGCATCTCCTGTTTTGCTGCGTATCTCAATCCGTTTCATCCCGTGGGAAAGATCCGTTTTTTCCATCACCAAGCTCTTGTCTATCGGCTTGGAGAAACTAGGCCATCCGCAACCCGAATCAAACTTATCGGTAGAGATAAACAAAGGTTCCCCAGTCGTGATATCTACGTAGATGCCTTCACGCTTTTCATTCCAATATTCATTCTTGAAAGCTCTTTCCGTAGCGTTTTGCTGCGTTACCGCATATTGCTCGGCGGTGAGTTTAGAGCGCAATGTCTGATCATCCGGTTTCTGGAATTTCTTTTGCGATACAGGCTTGTTCGAGGCTTTCCCCTTATTAGCCTTTCGGGCGAAATCGAATAGATCCGGGCTTATGTGGCAATAACCGTCCGGGTGTTTATCTAAATAATCCTGATGATAGTCTTCTGCCGGATAGAAATTACTTAATGGCTGAATCTCTACGACGATGGGCTTGGTATAATTCTTGGCCAATGCCTCCACGGTCTCTTTGATGATCGGCAGATCATCCGTATTCGTATAATAGATGCCGGTACGATACTGTGATCCGATATCGTTGCCTTGCCGGTTGATACTTGTCGGATCTATCGTCTTGAAGAATAGTTCGATCAATAACTTCAAATCGGCTTGTCGCGGATCGTAGCTAACTTCCACAGTCTCTGCGAATCCGGTATTATCGTTACACACTTGTTCGTAAGTCGGGTTTTTGATACTTATCTTCCCGTTCGCGTAACCTACTCGGGTATTCGTAACGCCATCGATTTGCTTCATGAAATGTTCTGTTCCCCAGAAACATCCACCGGCAAAATAAATTTCACTTTGGGTATTCATTCTTGTTGTTTTTGAAAGTTGATCACTCATTGTCGTTCTCGCGATTGCTAGTCCGTTTGATACTAGCAAAGCTATAAATAAAATTAGATGTTTCATATACTTTTTCTTTATTATCGTGAAGGGATGAGATTCATTATATTATATAACCAGAATAGCAGGAAATGGTTCTCCACCAAAGGCTTGATCCCGGCGGCCTCGGTCGGGGTGAATTTAAAGAAACTGATAATTGATTTCATATTCTTGTTCATCTTAATGTTTAATCTATAATCCGTAATTTTTGTTCTTTGATAATTTAGTCTGTCGTTATGAGAAAAACTGACAAGATTTGTCGCGGGGGTATTTGCCCTTTTGGTGATGAACTATCGGGATTTGTTCGCTACCGCTGTGATATCCTCATTTATGAAGCCGGTCGATGAGCCAATCGTGGTGTTAGGGCCTGTTCTGCAGATATTTCGCGGGATACTGTTGGCTTTGGTGTTATTGCCTTTACGGAAGGTGTTTTTTGAGGAAAAGAACGGCTTAATGAAATTAGGCGTAATAATCCTAGGATTGTCCTTGCTATCAACCATTGGGCCGACAATGGGATCCTTTGAAGGATACATATATACGAAAATACCCTATATGTATCAAATGCTGGGTTATCCGGAGGCGATACTATACGTGTTGTTGTTTATCGGGATATTGCATGTCTCGATAAAATATGCTCACAGGAGAATAATCACCTTGTTATCTATATTGATAATGGCGTTGATATGCTTTTTGGGGATAATGAGCTTTGTGATGGCGTGACGTATCTTAAATAATGGGCAATATATCCGCCCAAATATGCTTCTTTAAATCCACGCACCCGTTCTTTTTGAAAGCGATGCCTTCTTTTTCCAGCAGTTCCCTTTGTTCCGTCCAATTGGGAGCCAATCTCCCTTGGCTGTTTACTACCCTGTGGCAAGGCAAGTTCAGCTCTCTCGGGGCGTTGAACATGGCTTGCCCTACCATGCGGGAACATTGTGGCCTCCGGGCGAGTTTGGCTAACTGCCCGAGTTTGGCTAACTGCCCGTAGGTAACCACATTTCCCTCCGGTATTTCCTTTACGATGTTGTAAACTTCCGTGTAAAAATCAGCCTTCATCGATTCTCGCTTTTATCTTGCCCCATGCGTGCGTATCGAGGCTACACATACGCATCGTCTCGCACATCTCCTTGAAGCGAGACATCGGGATCGTGAAACTCAATACGTTGCTTTCCACATAAGGGCGGGCCGAGGGATCGAAGAAGCCAAGGAAAGCACGGTGCCCGCCACGCCGGTTCTCATTGACGGCTTGCGTAATGGTTGCGCTACATCCCGAGCCAAAAGGCGTGGAGATGGCCTCGGGCGAGTTATTGTCGAAAAACGCCCACGTGACCAAGCCGGACAGGATATCCGGGGTAGCGAGGAACAAAAGCCCTTCCACATCCTCGAAGGAAGTAAGCCGGTCGATTCTCGCGAAATGGATATATTGCTTGGTCGCCCTTTGTACATCTATCTTCTTGATGCCTTCCAGAACCATCTCGGGTGTTTGCTTATATCGTTCTTTCAAGGAAACGAAATTAGGTACATGTTCCGGCATGGGAGTGAATCCGGTATAGAATTTCCCACCTCCGCAACCGATGCTTTCTCCGCTCATGCTGATAATCTCCCCGTTCCTTATGGCGGGAAGCGCTTTAAACAGGCAACCTTGCGTCTTCCTTAATTCTCCCGATAGAGTATCGGAATACCAGAAAGCGATCGGTAATTCCGCTTTGCCGGAGAATGTCTCCTGATAGTTGTCGATAAACGTTTGAATATCCATATGCGATTGATTTAGGTTGATTTATTCTTACCAATCGATTTCCGGGATGCCTTTACCCCGTAAGAAATCATTAGCCTTACTGAAATGCTTACAACCGAAGAAACCATATTCGGCGGAGCGGGGAGATGGATGTACGGTCGTTAGGACCAAATGTCGGCTCGTATCGATAAGGGAAATCTTGGCTTTAGCGTAACTGCCCCATAACATGAATATTAGATTTTCCCGTTCGTCGCTTAATTTCTTGATAACGGCATCCGTGAACGTTTCCCATCCCCTGTTCCGGTGCGAGCCTGTTTGGTGGGCACGGACCGTGAGGACGGAATTCATCGGAAATACGCCTTGGCTTACCCAACGATCCAAATTCCCGGAGGAAGGAATCGGTTTCCCAAGATCATCGTAGATTTCTTTGAATATATTCATCAAGGAACCGGGAATCGCCACGCCATCGGGTACCGAGAAGCAGACCCCATAGTATTGCCCCGGATTTGGATAGGGGTCTTGTCCCAAGATAACGACTTTTACCTTCTCAAACGGGCATGCGTTAAATATATGGAATATCTGGGGCCCGGGAGGAAGTACGTGCGCTTGCTTATATTCGTTTTTGACAAATGTCACCAATTGCTCGAAATAAGGCTTGTCAAATTCTTCTTGCAGACGTTTTCTCCAACTTTCATCTATTCTAACATTCATGGTGTTTTTCTTATTCTTCCACCAAAGGTACGGAGAAAAGCTTAAAATTCGAGGATTTTATCGTAACTTTGCGCATAAAATTTATTTGGGAATTGTTGTTGCAAACACTATGGATACTAAGATTATTGGACAAGGATATAATCTCGATGCAGACACGTCGGTAGGGAAGGAACTGATAGAACTGTTCAACAGCAAGAGATACGATACGTTCACTTGCCTTGTGGCATTTGCAAGTTATGGAGGTATTTCGGCGCTAACTCCCTACATCATGCGGGAGAAAGAACGTGGTGTGAAAATTAAGGTGATATTAGGTGTTGACCAGAAAGGGACTTCCAAAGAAGCTTTAGAAGAAGTTCTATCATGGGGGGTAGAGTCAAAAATTTTTCACACTCAATCCGTAAATATATTCCATCCTAAAATCTATTTGTTTGAGAATACAGACATCTTTACACTCATCATAGGTTCAAATAATCTCACAACAATGGGATTGGTTAAGAACATCGAATGTGCATTACTGATAAAAGATGCTAAGGGTGCGCATTCCGTGCATAATGATTTTTACATTTATTGGAAATCAATTCTTGATGGTACAGAGAGTAACCTTTATACCATAACGCAGGAATTGATCGACCTTCTCTTTGCTGATAAGATAATTGTTACTGAATCAGAAAGAGCCGATAGATATGATAACGGAAGAGACCAAATAACCTCTGCAAGTAAAAAATCTATCACTTTCAATGGAGCAAAACTACAAAGAAATCCGTCTGGTTATTCGCCCAAAAGACGACAAGTTAAAGCTAAGCGTATAACTCAAACAGCGAATCCAACAAATCCTGATCAACCGATTATTTCAGTTTCTAACGAGTCTCTTTCTGTCAATGGAGAAGAGGTGTTAATTGCGGAAATTGGTGGTGGCCCTCGTTGGAAGCAGGTCAACTTTCCTGTAGAGATCTTTGAAAACTTCTTTGGTGCTGAGCGTGGTAACAATTCATACAACATTGAGCTTATAAACATTGCCCAAAACGGCTCACTTGGCGATATTGAAATTCGTCAGGCTGTTTCTGTGAAGAGCCATAACTACCGTTTTGAAATACGCTGTACAGAAACAGAAGGCGCATATCCTGGTGACAGCAAACGTCCTATCGGTTTGTTTGTAAAACTAGACAATAATAAATTCCTTTATCAGATTTTGTTATCAAATTATCCAGCATACAACAATATTAGAAAGTTCCTTTATAGAGAGAGTAAGGTCAAACGTAAGGACGAACTAAGAAGATACATTGTTCATATTGAGGCAATTCATGCTCTTTATCCAGAATTAATAGTTTAATATGGAATATAATTTCAGAACACTGAACTACCTTGGTAGTAAACTGCGTTTGTTGGATTTCATCGAGGATAAGATACTCGACGTGACCCCTGTTGGTGCTGGGGTTTGTGATTTGTTTGCCGGTTCGGGTTGTGTATCTCGTAGGCTGTCGCGTAATTTTGCGGTAACAGCATGTGATATTCAAGGTTATTCAAAAGTGATTGACAATGCGCTGCTCAACAAGTTCGACGTTACCGATGAAAATGTAAACAAATTCTTTGAATTATTGTATACGGAATCAGCGGAGAAACTTAGAGATGCTTTTGCGCCACTCATACAAATGGAACATGAAGCCATTAAGAATAAGAGCCTTGAAGTATTGGCTTGTATTCTCGAATATGGATCAGTTGAAGTATTCAATCTCGAACATAATCTATCATGCTTGTCTGATCAACTTCGTATGGTAAATAATAAACTCATAAAAACAGGATTGAGTAATGAGTTGTCGCTTATTAGCCGATACTATGGTGGAGTATATTTCTCATACAAGCAAGCCGTTGAGATTGATATCATACTGGAGACTATTCACAAATCTGTTCCATCTTAACCATCGCGATTTGTATCTTGCTGCATTGCTCAGTACAGCGAGTGATATTGTTGATACGGTAGGCAAGCACTTTGCTCAACCAATTAAAGCAAGAGATGCTAAAGGCAAAATCAAAAGTACTGTTTATAATAAGGCGGTCAAGGATAAGACAATTGATGTGATAGCACTCTACAAGGATTGGTTGCTAAAATACAAGAGCTTAACCAAGAATGACTTATGTCATTCAACTATGCAGGGAGACTTTGAAAACTGTTTAAGGAATCTTCCTGATAACGTAAGAACAGTTTATGCAGATCCTCCTTACACTCGTGACCACTACAGTCGTTATTATCATGTATTGGAGACATTGACACTTAGGGATATTCCTAAGATTTCAACAGTTACAATTCATGGCTCTACTCATGTAAGTAATGGTATCTATCGAGAAGACAGACATCAGTCGCCATTCTGTATAAAGAGCAAAGCTCTCGATGCTTTTCGAAAGATGTTTAAATTAACTTCTGCTACAAATAGGAATCTCCTCTTGTCATATTCCCCGTATGACGAAACGAAGAAATCTCATCCACGTGTAGTAACTATGCAACAGATTATTACTTTAGCGAAAGAGTATTTTGATAATGTGGAGACGGTGTCTGCTGGTAGTTTCAAACATAACAAGCTCAATTCTACTGAGCATTTTCTTGAAGCGTCCGATGAAGCGGAATTACTGATTGTCTGTACTAACAATAGTTGATCTAGACGTACTTATGCGATTTAAAGACAATATAAAATTTATCTATAATCCTCAAGTGTCCGTTGGTGGAGAGGATTGTAAGAATATCCTTATTAAAGGTGATAACAAGGCGATTCTTCCAGAATTGGCATCTGTGTATGGGGAAAAAATAAAGTGTATCTACATTGACCCTCCTTACAACAATGGAGACACTTATCATTATTATAATGACAATATTTCAACATCTGCTTGGCTAAAAGATATGAGAACTGTTTTTATTTGGCTTAAACAGTTGTTGAAAAAAGATGGTAGTATTTGGATTTCTATTGATGATAAGGAAATGGCATACTTGAAGATTGAGGCTGATAAGATATTCGGTCGTGAGAACTTCGCCGGTACAATAATTTGGCAACAGCGAAAGACTCGTGAGAACAGGGCCGTATTTTCTTGTAATCATGAATATGTACTTGTCCTTTATGCGAAGGATATCAAGGCCTTCAAGAAGTCGAGAAACCTACTTCCTGTAGAAGAAGGCTTTATTGATAGTAAATACAAGAATCCCGACAATGATCCACGAGGACCTTGGCAATCAATTACCGCAAGTGTTCAAGCTGGTCATGCTGTGGCGAGCCAGTTCTATACAATTATATCACCTGCTGGAATTGAGTTTAATCCACCTAAAGGGCGTTGTTGGGCCTATAATCAGGAACGGATGCTTAAGGAGATCGCCAACAATAATATTTGGTTCGGATTTGATGGTAAGAACACACCTCGCATAAAGAAGTTTCTTGCGAATGCTAAGATTGGCTTGACACCGGAAACTCTTTGGACAGGTGATAACTATGGTACAACGGATAGTGCCAAGAAACATCTTCTTTCACTTTTTCCCGAAATGGAACAAGTGTTCGATACGCCTAAACCTGAGGAACTTATAAAGCAAATTATAGAGATTGCTAGCAATGAGGGCGAGTATGTATTAGATTGCTACATCGGTTCTGGTACAACGATAGCAACTGCACATAAATTGAAACGTAATTATATTGGTATAGAGATTGGCGACCAGATGACTGAATTGGTTACAAGACGTATGCGCAAAGTAATAGATGGTGAATCGGGTGGAATTTCGAGTAGCGTTGATTGGAAGGGAGGCGGTCAGTTCATTTTTTATAACTTCGACAAGAATAAGATGGATGAACATAAGTCTGTTGTTGAACAGACGAAACCTAAACCTTCTGTACAATATCATCAACTCAATTTTCTTGATCTTTTCAAACAATATAAAGACAGCTGTATTGTTGAGAACCACATGATTCGAGAAGATTTAGGAGCATATGCTATTCCTCGTAGCCGCTTCATTAACATAACTAAAAATGTCTTGATAGGCAATGTGAAGAAAGATAACTTTGAACAGTATTTGGAACAATCTGCTGAGATTTATTATACAGGCTCTAGGTTTCCATCAACTGTTGCATTGAATAAGTTATACTATTTCATGCCTTACATGAAAGGCAAGGGTATCCGTGATCTTTATCTTATAAAAATTGCTCGTGTTGGTTGCCGAAAGGAAGGCCAATTAGGAGAGGACAAGAACGACTTTCGATTGGTTTTTGAAATAGAGTATGTAGATCAATTGTTTGATGACTATAAGCCAATAGAATTGAAGATTTGGCATACATTTACCGACACTACGGTACGTGAACTGATAACAATGTATGAGAAATTTTTTAATAGTTCTTATTCTTCCACCAAAGGTACGGAGAAAAGCTTAAAATTCGAGGATTTTGTGTAAGTTTGCCTTCCGATTTGATTTTAAATTAGAAAACATGATAAGTTACCTTCAGATAGATAAGCTGACCAAGAGCTTCGGTGATTTGGTTCTTTTCGAGGATATAACGTTCGGAGTCGCACAAGGACAGAAGATCGGGTTGATCGCTAAAAACGGGACGGGTAAGACTACCTTATTGAATATTATCGGTGGTAAGGAGGATTACGACTCGGGTGAGGTGGTTTTCCGGAAAGACTTGCGGGTCGGGTATTTGGAGCAATCACCTTCCTACCCGGAAGAACTGACCGTGCTACAGGCTTGCTTCCACTCGAAGAACGAGACTGTCCGGTTGATCGCTGAGTACGAGGAGGCGATGGAGAAAGAGGATCACTCGAATCTGGAGGACATCCTTACCCGTATGGATAGCTTCAAGGCGTGGGATTATGAGCAGAAAGCGAAACAAATCCTCGGGCAGTTGAAGATTCATAACTTCAATCAGAAGATCGGGGAATTGTCCGGAGGACAGTTGAAACGGGTTGCCTTGGCGAATGTCTTGATCACGGACCCTGAATTGATTATCTTGGATGAGCCGACGAACCATTTGGATCTGGAGATGACCGAGTGGCTGGAAGATTATCTGAGCCGGGCCAATATCAGTATCTTGATGGTGACGCACGACCGTTACTTCTTGGATCGTGTTTGTAGTGAGATCATCGAGATCGATAATAAACAAATCTATTCGTATAAAGGTAATTATAGTTATTATCTGGAGAAACGCCAAGAGCGTGTCGAGGCGATGAACGCCGACGTGGAGCGTGCGAAGAATCTTCTCCGTACGGAACTGGATTGGATGCGCCGCCAGCCGCAGGCACGGGGCACGAAAGCGAAGTACCGTATCGATGCCTTTTATGAGCTGGAAAAGAAAGCGAAGCAACAACGGGATACCGGAAAGGTGAACTTGGACGTGAAGGCTTCTTACATCGGTTCGAAGATTTTCGAGGCGGTGAATGTAAGCAAACGTTTCGGTGACTTGAAGATTACGGAGGATTTCAACTATATTTTCGCCCGTTACGAGAAGATGGGTATTGTCGGGAATAACGGTACGGGCAAATCTACCTTTATCAAGATGCTGATGGGGGAGGTGGCTCCCGATAGCGGCCATTTCGATGTGGGCGAGACCGTTCGCTTTGGCTATTATAGTCAAGATGGCTTGAAGTTCGATGAGCAAATGAAAGTGATCGACGTGGTGCAGGCGATCGCCGAATACGTGGATTTGGGTAACGGACAGAAGATGGGAGTGTCCCAGTTTTTGAACTATTTCCTGTTCACGCCGGAGAAACAGCATAATTACGTTTATAAATTGAGCGGTGGCGAGAAGCGTCGCCTCTATTTATGTACGGTATTGATGCGTAGCCCGAACTTCTTGGTGCTTGATGAGCCGACCAATGATCTGGATATCGTGACCTTGAACGTATTGGAGGAATACCTTCGTAACTTCAAGGGGTGTGCTATCGTGGTTTCCCACGACCGTTACTTTATGGATAAGGTGGTAGATCACCTGCTGGTTTTCCGGGGTAACGCTGATATCAAGGATTTCCCCGGCAACTATACGCAGTACCGGGATTGGAAAGATGTGCAAGACCAACTGGAAAAAGAGGCGGAGGCTGCTTTGCAAGCGAGACAAAACCCGGCTCCGGAGAAACCGTCTCGTCCTGTCAATGAGCAAAAGAAAAAACTCACTTTCAAGGAACGGAAAGAGTTCGAGGCCCTAGAGGAGGAGATACCGGCTTTGGAGGCGGAGAAGGCGGAGTTGGAGACCGCTATGAGCAGTGGTACTTTGTCTACGGACGAGCTTATGGCTAAATCTCAACGGATCACCCAAGTCATGGAAGAGATCGACGAGAAAACGATGCGCTGGCTGGAGTTGAGTGAGCTGGCATAAGTAATAAAGAGGAATGAGCGAGACTAAACCTGTACTTTGGAACCGGAATTTCGTCCAATGTTGTATCTCTTACTTCTTGATGAATTTCGCCTTTTATATGTTGATGCCTACTATGCCGGTCTATCTGGTGGAAGAATTGGGCATCAGCACGTCCGAGGTGGGGATGGTCTTGTCTAGCTATACGATCGGGTTGCTGTGCCATGCGCCCGTTCTCGGGATATCTGGTGGATTGTTTCTCCCGCAAACCGTTATATGTATTCGCCTTCACGATATTCGCCTGTTTGTTTGCCGGTTATTGGTTTGCTATGACAGTCTATACGATCATGGCGGTTCGTTTCATCCAAGGCGGGGTTATTGGGCTGACCTCAGTCATCGCTTTGGTGATCGCGTTGGTCGGGATCGGCTCCGTCGGGCTGATCCGTTATCCGAAACGGGAGAAAGTGCCTCGTCCGGCCTTCTCGTTGGATCGTTTTATCTTGGTAAAAGCGCTTCCTGCGGCCTTGGCCTATTTGCTGGTCGCTATACCTTATGGGATGTTGCTCTCGTTCGTGGTATTATATGGTAAAGAGATCGAGGTGCCGAACCCAGGCTATTTCTTTATATGTATGGCGATCGGTGTAGGGACGGCCCGTTTGATTTCCGGGCGGTTGGTGGACCATGGCAAGATCCATGTCGTGTCCATCGTATCCTTGGTTTCTTTAGCGATCTCGTTTTCCGTGTTCGCTACCGTACATACATCATTTGTCTTTTTCGCTTGCGCCTTGGCGATCGGTATCGGTTTTGGCGTGAGTGTACCGGCTTTTCAATGTCTTTTCGTGAATGTCGCTCCGCACCATATGCGCGGTACGGCCACTTCTACCTACTTGACCTCTTTCGATTTCGGGATGGGGATCGGGATGTTATCCGCCGGCTTTATCGCTACCCATACCAATCTGGCTACCGCCTACGGAGTCGGGGCGGTTTGTTGCCTTCTTTCCTTATTCGTCTATATCCGCTTGGTAAAAGCCTCGTACGAGAGGAATAAGCTGATTTCTTGATCCGCTTGATTCCCAGTTTCGTCTAAACCTACGGCTTACTTCGTCGATTCTTCCTTTTCTAGCGGGAAACCTCACCCTATATTTGTATCAAAGATCACAGAGAAATAGGTTTTTAAGGTTTAACAAATGAAAGGAATAGGTAGTATGAAACGTTTAGTAATGGCTATGTCAGCCTTGTTGGTAAGTGTGACAATGAGTTTTGCGCAGGAATCGAGCTTACATAAAGAACCGTTTGTAGTCAATGTGGGCCAATTGGTAAGCTATCTGGAATTACGTCCCAGCCAGATTAATGAGGTAGCGATGATCAACGATTATTTTAGGGAAAAGCAAAGCGAGGGCTTGAGGGGAAGTCATAAAATGCGGGATAAACGGATGCGGCAAGCCGTATTTGGCAACTTAAAGTTGATGAAAAAGGCGTTAAGCACCGATCAATATCGGAAATACGTGGCTTTGATCAACGTAACGAACAATAATAACCGGATGACGAGCGGGCTTTCCTTCCCCGATGTTTATCTAGCCGATAAATAAGTAAAGGATAGATGTAAAGTATCAAGCTATTGCATAAAAAGTATCTTGTGACTGTATCTATTCTAGAAACCACGTCGTGGTCTGTATAGATCATGTCGTGGTTTTTATAGACCACGCTGTGGTTTGTATAATCCACGACGGAGATTATAGAATAGATACGGTATCGTATAAGAATACAGCTAGGCTTGTATAAGAATATATCTAGGCTTTTGTTTGTTTATAAACGGTGTCTATGATGAAATAGATAGTGTTTATCGTAATATGTATTACAAAATGATTGCTATATGCCTTGATATATATCAATAACGTCAATTGTTTGCAAAAATTAACCGTATTGAAGAACAATGTTATAAAACATACTGTTATATTTGCAGTAACAAAAAGAGAAAGATAGAAGATGCGGAAACGCCGCATTTATTAGTTAAGGTCTTAGTTTAGGTTTAAATTTTAGGTATTATGAGACGTTTAGGTATGATGGTAGTCGCTTTAATGATGGTAGCGACAATGAGCTTTGCTCAAAAGGTTAGTGATTCAAAGAGTATGAGTTTCGATAAGCTAAGCAGATATTTGCAGCTTGACGCAAACCAGATCGCTGAGGTGTCAGAGATTAATACTTACTTCGAGAATCAATTAGGTCAACCCCTGTCTGCGGAAGCGCTTTGCAATAACGCAAGACCGGAAGAAACTCGCAACGCGTTGTTGTGTAATTTGAAACTGATGAAACGTGCATTGACTAAAGATCAATATCGTAAATATGTAGCGTTGATTAATGTGACTCGCGCTAATCAGGAAGATAAGGTTTCTAATCCGCTTTTGGACAGCTATTTGGCTGAGAAGTAATTAAGCCAATGTGATTGGGCTATGTGTTTTTAAGGTTTTTGTTTAGGTTTAACAATTTAAGGTTTTTAGGTATTATGAAACGTTTTGGAATGGCAGTCGCAGCCTTATTGATGTGTGCGACAATGAGCTTCGCTCAGAAACCGAGTTTGAGTAGAGAACCGTTTGTGGTAAGTACAGAGAAGTTAGCGAACTATTTGCAATTGACTCCGAGCCAGTTGGACGAGGTAGCTAACATCAACGAATATTTCATCGAGATGCAGAATGCGAGCGTAAAAGCTAGCGCTAAATTGCAGGATAAGAAAATGTATCAAGCGGTTTACGGTAACTTGAAGTTGATGAAGAAGGCTTTGAGCCCGGATCAATATCGTAAGTATGTTACTTTATTGAACATCACGAACAATAACAACCGTACGCTGGGTGTTAATACGTTCCCGGAAGTGTACTTAGCGGATAACGCAAGTAAGTAATTTATACTATATAAGAGTGTGTCCCCCACTATTTCCTGTCAAAAGGTAAATAGTGGGGATACTTTTTTTTAAGGCTCGCGTATAAATCGAAGAAGATTGTGTAAGTTTGCGGCGTTTTACAAATAACGCTTAATTCGAGTCATGACAACACAACAACTTTTAGTCCCTTCTAATGCTACTTTGAAGAGAAATGTAATGGACTACTCCTTAATCGTGGTAGGTTCATTTTTGCAGGCACTTAGTTACGTGCTTTTCCTAGCGCCTTACAAAATCGTACCGGGAGGTGTGTATGGTATCTCTATCGTAATCCACTATGTGACGAAAGATTTGTTCCCGTTCTTCCCGGATGGTTTGCCGATGGGTGCGACGGCGCTTTGCTTCAATATCCCGTTGATGATTTTGGCGATGAAAAAGATCGGATTGTCTTCCGGCCCGAAGACGATCGTTACTTTCTTGCTGATCTCTATATTTACCGACTCATTATCTTATTTCCTTACCGATCCATTGGTGGAGAACGATGCCTTTATCGCCGCCTTTTACGGTGGAGCTATTTTAGGATTGGGTGTGACTTGTATTTTCCGGGCGCAAAGTACGAGTGCCGGTACGGATGTATTGGCACGTGTGATCGCTAATGACTCCAACTTGAAGGTCAGCAATATGATCATCGTATTGGATTCTGCGGTCGTATTGTTGGGCTTGATCGTATTTAAGGATTGGGCGGTACCTTTGTATTCTTGGTTCACTATTTTCGTATATGGAAAAATCGTGGAGATGTTCCAGACGGAGAATCCGAACCGTGCCGTCTTCATTGTCTCTCGTAAGACACAGGAGTTGAAGACCTTGATAGTCGATAAAATGGGTATGAGGGGTACTTTTATCCACGGTAAGGGAATGTATCAGGGAAATGAGACTGAGATTATATTCACGATCGCTGAACGAAAAGATATGCCCCGCTTGAAAGATGAGGTGAAAGAGATCGATCCGAATGCCTTTGTTTCTACGATGCACGCTAGCAAGGATTCGCCACGGCCGGGTATTTAATAGAATTAAGAATTATTCCGTATATTTGTGGGTAGGCTAATATTAATATCGGTTTTGAATGATGGATAGAAGAGGTTTTTTGAAGAATGCTACGCTTGTGAGCGCTGCTTGTTTGATGGATTTCAGGGAGGCTTTGGCGTGGGGCGCTAAGGATGCTGAAGTAGGAAAAGCATGGAAAGGATGGAAAAAGGGGCAGTTCCAGATTCATCTGATTTATACCGGGGTGTCGGAATCGATGTTCTTGATTTTCCCCGACGGTACAACGATGCTGCTTGATTGTGGTGATCATAATGCGGTTGGGCGCGGTAAATTGGCTGTGCCGGTGCTTCCCAATCCCGATCGGCATGCCGGGGAGTGGATCTCACGCTATGTCCGGAGAGTGAACCCTCAGAAGGATTATGTTGATTATATGATGTTGACGCACTATCATTCAGATCACGGTGGCAACAATAAATTCTACGCTCGTAAGGAGACGAGGGATGGTAAGGATTACTACCTAAGTGGATTCTCTCAGGCTGCCGAGTACCTTACGTTTGGCAAGGCTTTTGACCGTTGCTGGCCCGACTACAACGATCCTCTTCCTTTGACCCAGGAGGCAGCCGATGCTTTTGAGCACATGAAGGATTTTTACGACTATATGTTGGCTCATAAGAAGATGGAGATTGAGAAGTTCTGTCTTGGCGAAACCAACCAGATCGCCATGAAGAAAGACGCTACGGCATATCCGGGATTCTCGGTAAGAAATATCTGTGCCAACGGCCGCATTGCCGATAAGGAGGGGAATATACGTGACCTCTATGCGGAGCGCAAGAAATCCAATCCGGTTAAGTTCAGTGAAAACGGAATGAGCCTGGGCATGATCTTTACCTACGGCGATTTCAAATTCTATACGGCGGGAGACTTCTCTGATGGCTGGGAGTTGCCTAATGGAAAGAGATTCGAGATAGAGGATGCGATAGCCGACGTGGTTGAGCCGGTGAGTGTGGCGAAAATCAATCACCACGGACACAAGTCAATGACTGATAAGCTCGTGGCTGCGTTGCGTCCGCGTGTTGTTGTCAACAACGTGTGGGATCAGCTTCATACACTGCCTTCGGTCATGGAGCGTTTTTATAACCGGAATCTTTATCCCGGCGAGCGCATCGTGTGTCCTACCGTGTTCCCTGCAGAACGTCGTGCCGAGGATGCCGGACAGCCGTGGCTTGATATACTTAACCCCTCGTCGTTTGATGCCGGTCATGTGATTGTCAATGTCGAGGAGGGAGGTAAGGACTATTCGGTTACTTACCTCACTGCCAATGATGAGTCGATGACTGTAAAGAGCGTGATGCGGTTCAAGTCATAAACGGCTTGAATTTGGTGTCAACTGTCAACTAAAATGCCTATCTTTGCATCATAAAAACGAATAAATATAGAATAATAATGCCCAACATCTCACAAAGAGGAGTCGAAATGCCCGCTTCCCCGATCCGGAAGCTGGCTCCATTGGCCGATGCTGCCAAACAGAGAGGAGTTCATGTGTATCACCTGAATATCGGTCAGCCCGACCTTCCCACTCCGCGAGCGGCACTCGATGCGATCCGTAATGTCGATCGTACGGTGTTGGAATATAGCCCTAGTCAGGGATATCGCAGTTATCGCGAGAAGTTGGTTGGATATTATAAAAAGTATGATATTAATCTTACGGCTGACGATATTATCATCACTACCGGTGGTTCGGAGGCTGTTTTGTTTGCCTTCTTGAGTTGCTTGAATCCGGGTGATGAGATTATCGTACCGGAACCTGCTTATGCCAATTATATGGCATTCGCTATCTCGGCAGGAGCCGTGATCCGGACAGTGACGACTACGATAGAGGAAGGATTTTCTCTTCCGAAAGTGGAAAAATTCGAGGAGTTGATCAATGAGCGTACTAAAGCGATCCTGATCTGTAACCCGAACAATCCTACGGGTTATTTGTATACGCGTCGTGAGATGAATCAAATCCGGGATATCGTAAAGAAATATGATCTTTATCTTTTCTCGGATGAGGTATACCGGGAGTTTATCTATACCGGTTCCCCGTATATCTCGGCTTGTCATCTGGAAGGTATCGAGCAGAACGTGGTATTGATCGATTCTGTCTCCAAACGCTATTCGGAATGCGGTATCCGTATCGGTGCGTTGATTACGAAAAATGCCGAGGTGCGTAGTGCCGTCATGAAGTTCTGCCAAGCTCGTTTAAGCCCGCCTTTGATCGGACAGATCGCTGCCGAGGCTTCTTTGGATGCTTCCGAGGAGTATGCCCGTGAGACTTATGACGAGTATGTGGAACGGCGTAAATGCTTGATCGATGGCTTGAACCGTATTCCCGGCGTTTATTCTCCCATACCGATGGGCGCTTTCTATACGGTGGCTAAACTTCCGGTGGATGATGCCGATAAGTTCTGCGCTTGGTGTCTGGAAGAGTTTGAATACGAGGGTCAGACGGTCATGATGGCACCGGCGTCGGGTTTTTACACAACACCGGGACTTGGTAAGAATGAGGTTCGTATGGCCTATGTTTTGAAAAAGGAAGACCTGGCGAAAGCTTTGACGGTGTTATCAAAGGCGTTGGAAGCTTATCCGGGAAGAATGTTATAAATGAATTTAGAGCTATTTATCGCCAAAAAGATACATTTCAGTAAGGAGGGGGATCGTGAGGTTACTCCTCCCGCTGTTCGTATTGCCATGATCGGGATCGCCTTGGGATTGGCGGTGATGATTCTTTCGGTGGCGATCGTGATAGGCTTTAAGAAAGAGGTCCGGAACAAGGTGATCGGTTTCGGCTCGCATATCCAGATCACGAATTTCGATAGTAATTCTTCCTATGAGTCGCAGCCGATAGCGGTTAGCGATACTTTATTGAATGCGCTCGATGCATTCCCGGGTATTCGCCATGTCGAGAAATTCGCGACGAAGCTCGGTATCTTGAAGACTGACCAAGATTTTCAAGGGATTGTCTTGAAAGGGGTGGATACGGATTATGACTGGACTTTCTTCAAGGATAATTTAAAAGAGGGCGAGATCTTTACGATCCAGCCGGATAAGAACTCTACGGATGTTATTATTTCCAAGTATTTGTCAGATCTGCTAGGACTAAAGGTAGGGGATTCTTTCCTGACTTATTTTGTGCAAGACGATGTGCGTGCCCGTAAGTTCACGATCACGGGGATTTATGAGACGGGTTTCCTTGATTATGACAAGATGTTTGTAATCGCCGATATTAAGCAGATACGTCGCTTGAACGGTTGGGATAAAGAATCAAGTAAGCGGACTGGAGTTGCAAGTGGATGACTATGATCGTTTGGACCAAGTGGCCGAGGATATTTATTTCGATCTGACGGAACGGCAAGACCGAAATGGTAATACGTTTTACGCCCGCTCGATCAAGGAGTTGAACCCGATGATCTTTAATTGGCTGGATGTGCTAGACATTAATGTGGTGGTTATCTTGGCGCTGATGCTTTCCGTCGCAGGGTTTACCATGATCTCAGGATTATTGATCATAATCTTGGAACGTACCAATATGATCGGAATCCTAAAAGCCTTGGGACAAAATAATAACAGTATTCGCAAGATTTTCTTGTATGTCTCTTTCTTCTTGATCGGCAAAGGAATGTTGTGGGGGAATATCATCGGTATCTCTCTTTGTTTGCTTCAATCTCATTTCCATATTATCCAATTAGACCCTTCTATTTATTATTTGGATGCCGTGCCTATCGATCTGAGTCTATTTTCACTGTTCCTTTTGAATATAGGGACATTGGCCGCCTCCATGTTGATGATGCTGGGACCTTCCTATTTGATTACGAAGATTGATCCGGCCAAGAGTATCCGTTTTGAATAAAAGCCGTATCTTTGGCATACGTTCTAGTTTTGCCGGATTGATATGACAGATCTTATCTCTAAAGAAAAGCGTAGCTATATCATGTCTATGATTAAGGGCAAGAATACAAAGCCCGAGATTATAGTCCGTAAATACCTGTTCCATTGTGGCTTTCGCTTTCGTGTGAATGTAAAGCGCCTTCCCGGTACCCCTGATATCGTATTGCGTAAATATAAGACCGCTATCTTCGTGAACGGCTGTTTCTGGCATGGGCACGAGGGTTGCCCGGAATTTCGTCCTCCCCGTACCCGGGTAGAGTGGTGGACCGAGAAACTAAACCGGAATAAAGCTCGGGATGCCCGTGTACGTGAGGAATTACGAGCGATGGGCTGGAATACGATGGTGATTTGGGAATGCCAGCTTAAACCCAAAGAACGGCAAGCTACTTTAGAAAATGTCGTCCGTTTATTGGAAAAGACGTATGTGGAATCTACCTATCATGCGAAGTTTACCCCAGCCTACCCGCTACTAGAGGAGGAAGAACTTCCCAAAGTGGCGGAAGAAGAGATATCCTATGAGAGTGCTCATCATTATTAATTCTCCAACCGGAACGTATAATCCTTCCTACTTCTGAAAAGCCGGTAAATACGGACATATCCATTGAATATGGGTTGAATAAACTCCAGCAGGAATAACCAACCGATAGTAGGGCTTTGTTGAAGCATTCGAGCCGATTTGCCGAAAACGATTGCCTTGATTATAAAACGTATCAAATATAATAATACGGCGATCAAGGAGATTAGCCAGTTGCCCTGTAATCCGATCACAACCGTAGCGATAACCGATACTTGGAAAAGGAAGAAACAAGTGGATTCGAGATGATAGAATGTCAAGGCGCTTCCTTTGTAATACCGTTGAGTGGCGGCACGGGAAACCTTCATCTCTTTCCAGATTCCAAAACGTTCGATTTGATCCATTTCCGTTAGGCTGTCCGGAGTGTAGATTACTTTCGTATTCTCCTTGGTCGAGGCTTCGTTGATGAATAAGTCATCGTCTCCCGCATGCAAGTTCAAGGATTGGTAGTAACCTTTATGCTTGAAGAATAACTCTTTCCGATAAGATAAATTTCGTCCGTTTCCGGTATATGGGTGATGGGAGAGGGCGGAAGATAGATAACGTAAACCCGTCAATAAGTTATCATAGGCGATCAACTTATGAAAGAATCCCTTGTAGTTGCTGTATTTGCAGTAGCCCAAGACAATACTGGTCTCGGGTGTGTATCCACCAACCATGGCAGATAACCATTGATCGTTGAGCGGTTGGCAATTCGCCTCCGTGAATAGAAGAATATTGTATTTGGCCGCTTTCACGCCTAGGGTAAACGCCAGTTTACGGCGGCTTAGGTAACGAGCGGCCGAGGGGGCGTAAGGTA
>ERZ791621.135-NODE-135-length-48402-cov-3.69556_pt1 | contig 48402 bp, 35 predicted proteins | sample MGYA00510270_ERZ791621 | MGnify/ENA primary metagenome ERZ791621 (study PRJEB30046, sample SAMN00715189) | human gut metagenome | study: EMG produced TPA metagenomics assembly of the A metagenome-wide association study of gut microbiota in type 2...
TGGGGGGTGGCTTTGACCCCCCCCAGCCAGTCGGCTTCGCTGCGGGCACGGGCGGCATAATAAAGATTGTCATACGCCGCTCCGCTTTGTAGATGGGCAAGCCCCTCTTTGATGGCTTTGTCCGTCAAGGAACTAATCCACAGACGGTCGAACGGACGGGGAATGCCCAAGTATTCGTAGATAAAGCGGAAGATGAGTTCACCTTCCCTCCCGGCATCGGTGGCAACGATAATGCCCTCACATTCCCGGAAGAGTTTTTCGATGACTTTGAGTTGGGCGACTGCCGTAGCATCGGCTTTATAACCTTTACCCTCCTTAATCTGACGGGGAATAAGGGTAAAGACGGGAGGAAGAATCGGCAGGTTCTCTTTGTGGAACCCCTTGATGCCGTAGGCTTCGGGCATGGCTGCCGTTATCAGGTGTCCCAATGCCCACGTGACGGCATAGCCGCCTCCTTCGATATAACCGTTCTTCTTGTTGGTTGCCCGAACGACACGGGCGATTTCACGAGCTACGCTCTGCTTTTCTGCTATGATGACTTTCATTTGTTCTTACTTTTTGGATATTAGTGGTGGCGAATTACATTTTCATTCCCTTGGAACGCTTTTTCTCTTCTTGCTTTTGTTCCTGCCCTGTGGTAGGCTCTATCTGTCCCTGCTTGAGCGGCTCCCTCACATGCTTGGTAGCCTCGTTGGTCTTGCCTTCGGAATTGACGGCGACCTGCGTGCGGGAAGCGTTGTCGGGAATGACCTCTTTGGCTTGGGACTTGTCGGGATTCCATTTGAGGAAGTCGAACTTGTTTTTCTCAAAGTTCGGACGCACATAGGCATTGAAAGGCTCTCCCTTCTTGTCGATAAGCCCGGTCATATAGACCGTTTCACCGGCTTTGAGCTTTGCCTGCTCTTCGGGAGAGATGTCGCGTCCCAGCATCTTCTTGGGGACACGCAGTTCTTTCTGCTCCGTTTGCTCCTGCCCTTCGGGGGCTTGTCTTTGACGTTGTTCCTGTTTGGGAGAGCCGAAACGAAATTCAATCGACCGCTTGTCGGCATTGAATTGGAGGTTGGCATTGAAATGCTTTCCTGTTTTGGAGGTCATACCCTCCACGTAGATGCTTTTGCCTTCCGAGAGTTCCTTTTTCTGCTCGTCGCTCAGCTTCACGTCCTTGATTTCATCGGGGATGCGTACCCGGTCGGCACTCAGGGCGATGATGTCATTCGTCAGGCGGTCGATGCTCACGAAGCTGCGGGTTGGCTCATCTTTACCGGGGAAGGTCAGCTCCACAGTGCGACCGAGGTTGCCCGTTTCTTTCAGGGCTTTCTTGTCCTCATCGGTAAAGGTATACCCGAAGAACTCACGCTCCAATTGAGGCTCCTTGCGGATGGCATGGACGACGGGGATAAACATACCGTCTCCTGAAGCTCTCAAAGAAAGACGGGCATCGGTACGAATGGAGACTTCTCCGATTTTGATACTGATAGGAATGAGCTGGGTCTTGCGGTATTGAAGCAGGTCGTCAAGCTGCTTCCCCTTTTCCAGACTCTCACGGCTTACGCCCATCTGCTCAAACTGTTCCCATCTCACTTTGTCGGGGTCAATGCCTTGAGAGGATTGTTTCTGCTCTCCTGCGTAGTCCGCAGGATTGACACGGGCGGAGTCCAGCATCTCCTTGTTGGAGGGGACATCCGGAGCTTTGAGCATCTCCGAGAGTACACGTGCGCTGGCAACGGCACTCTCAAAGGGGGCTTTGAAGAAAGTCAACGATGTGGGGTTCTTGAACTGCCGCATGAAGTTGGAAAGGAAGTTCTCCAGTGCATTGCTGTGCTTGTCGAACTTCAGGAAGCTCTGTTCATGTTCGGCGGTGGGCGGAACGGTTTTCAGTCCGCTTTTCTCGTCCGTTCCTGCGACGGCTTTGAGATTCTCGTCTTTCTGATCCTTGACCAAAAGGACTTCTTGGTCTTTGATTTTTTCGTCCATATTATAATGTATTTAATGGCACCAACAGCGGTGCACGGACAAAAGTAAACCAAAGAAACAGTGTATGTTAGAGGTTTGAGATAACTGCGTACTTGTGGCGTCGATATGGATAGAAGTGGCAAAAAAAGAGGTACGACTCAAAGTCATACCTCTACATTCTTTATCTCTTTCAGTTTATTGCATCTTCAACAAGTTACAGTACAATCCTCCTTTAGCTTCGAGTTCGGCGTGCATACCCTTCTCCATAAGCTGTCCCTTGTCCATCACGATAATCTGGTGGGCATTGCGGATGGTCTGCAAATGGTGGGCAATGACCAAGACCGTGCGGTTTCGGATAAGCGCAGACATTGCTTGCTGTATTTTGTACTCATTGACGGGATCGACATTGCTCGTTATCTCATCCAACAGGAGGATGGGAGCGTCTTTGAGGAAGGCGCGAGCGATGGAGAGGCGTTGCTTCTGTCCGCCCGACAGTCCCAAACCGTTCTCCCCAATTTTCGTTTCGTAACCATCGGGCAGACTGACGATGAAGTCGTGTATCATCGCCCGACGTGCGGCTTCCTCGATTTCCGCCTGTGTGGCATTGCGGTTGCCCACCTTGATATTGTTGGCAATGGTGTCGGAAAAGAGGATGACGTTCTGCATCACCACACTTATTTTGCCGAGCAGGTCATCGTAATCCATCTCCCGAATGTCCACGCCGCCGATACGGATACAACCCGCCCGCGGGTCCCAAAAGCGGAGCAACAGATTGGTAATGGTGGTCTTGCCGGAGCCTGACGAGCCGACAAGCGCCGTTACCGTCCGTTCGGGTACGTTGAACGTGAGGTCTTTCATCTCAAAGCCTTCTTTTTCATAGTGGAAACCGACACCATCAAACGAGAGGTCGAAATGTTCCGCCGTTTTAGGTTGGTCGGGATTGACGATAACAGGAGCGTCCAACAAACGAGAAATGCGTCCGTAACTGTCCTTTACCTTGATGTAGTTCAGCCAGTGGCTCTCCATATTGACAAAAGGTTTGTAGAACTCCTTGGATACGATGATGAACATCAGATAAACAAAAAGGGAAGTTTCACCATGCCAAGTCCACCAAAGACCGAGCGTTGCCATCAGAGCGAAAGCCAATTCTATCAGAAAGGTGTATCTACCCACACTCACAGCTGCCAAACGAGAAGTATTCTTACTGCTTTCTCCAAATTCACTAACAGAGTGGTCGAGTCTGTCACGAAACATTCCTTTTCCTCCAAAAACTTTCAGCACGGGTATGCCCTTGACATATTCCACGAAGAGGCTAACCATATCTGCCAGACCGTCTTGTGCCTCCTGTTGCGCTTTCATTCCCGAACGGATGCCCCGATACAAGGAGAAGAGGGCAATAGGAAGGATGGCAATCATCGCCAACCCCATGTGCCAGTCCACCCAGAACAGCCCGATGCCGAGTATCAGCGCCACGATGAAATCGGCGGACATCCGCGTCCAAAGGTGCCCCACCACCATTTCCATATTGTCCACGTCTTTGTGAATGACGGTGCTTATCTCGCCCAGACGCTCATTGGTGTAGAAGCCGAGCGAGAACATTTTCAGTTTCAAGATGATTTTCTCACGGATGCGTTCCACGAGGTCGAAGCCGGCAAAGTGCTTGCTCATATCGGCTACGGCATTGGATATGGTTTTCAAAACCAGCAGACCACCGAGTATCCACGCTGTCGAAACGAATGAAACGCTTTCGCCCGATATATAGCGGTCGATAAGGAACAGGACGGTGAGCATAATCGCTGTGCCACAGAGGGCATAAACCACGAAAAACAGCGCGGAGATTATCAGATGCCGCACTCCACGGGCGGTCAATTCATTCAATATATTACGTATCATTGTTTATACCTCCTCCTCTTTCAGTTGCCATTTGCTTACCCGTTCCTGAGTTTCCGTCATATTGCGATATAGTGGGCAGTTGTCCATCAATTCTCCGTGTGTTCCTGTCGCCACGACCTGCCCCTTGTCCATCACGACAATGCGTTCCACCTCCTGAATGGTGTTGAGCCGGTGAGCGATGGTGATGACGGTCTTGTTGCGTTGCAATTCGTCCAAAGCCTCTTGAATAAGCTTCTCGTTCTCTCCATCCAAGGCAGCGGTGGCTTCGTCGAGAATGACAATCGGTGAGTCTTTGAGCAGCATCCGTGCAATGGAAATGCGCTGTTTCTCTCCGCCGGAGAATTTTACGCCCGCTTCACCTGCCGACGTATCGTAACCATTGGGCAGTCCCACGATAAAGTCGTGTATGCGTGCCCTTCGCGCCGCCATTTCCACCTCCTCTTGCGTGGCGGAGGGCTTGCCGATACGGATATTGTCCCGAATGCTCGTATTGAAAAGGAACACCTCCTGCTGCACCATTGAGAAGAAATCGGCAATGTTTCGTTCGGAGAGTTCCGCAAGGCTCTCTCCGCCTAGACGGACGGTTCCCGACTGCGGTTGCCAAAAACCCATCATCAGGCTTGCCAATGTGCTTTTGCCTGACCCCGATTCGCCCACAATAGCCGCATGGCTGCCTTTGGGAAATTGCAAATTGACATCACACAACGCACTGTCTTTCTTATTCGGGTAGGCGAATGTAACGTGCTCAAAACTGACATCGGTCTGCATGGCATCCGTATCCCTGTCTGCCGTATCCTTTGCGGGTACTTCGGTAATCGACTGAACCCTCGCCAACGACTGACCATAGACAATCTTGAAGTGCTGGAACGTAGCCAACTTAGCAAAGGCGGACGAGAACAGTCCGCCCAGTATCAGGGCAAGGATGAAACGTGCTACGGTCAGTTCGCCCGAACTCATCAGCCATAGACCGACAAGAGTCATCACCACGATACCGCTCTCCAAGAACATCGTGATGAGCGTCATCGGTACGGTAACGCTGAACATACTCCGCTTCACCCAGCGGATATAATCGCGCATACCGCCAAGTACTCGTTCCGTGCGTGTTTCCTCGTGGCTGAATGCCTTAATGACCGGTATCGTAGCCACATATTCCAGGAGGTCTTCCGACATCTTCTGCGTACTTTCCATAAAGTGTTGGAAACTCTTGCCCCAAAGCGTTTTGACAGCCATCTGCAAGAGAAACGCCAACGGTAGCAGTGATACGAGTGCCAGTCCCAGCCGCCAGTCCAACACCATAACAATTGCCCAGAGCAAAGTAGGGAAAAGCGTTGCCGAGAGGATTTCGGGCAATCCGTGTGCCAAATAAATCTCGATTTGCTCTACGTCGTGGTTGATGATGTTCACCAAATCGCCCACCTTCCGCTCCTGAAAGAAGCCGAGCGGCAGCCGTTGCAAGTGGCTCACGATACGCAACCTCAACCGTGTGAGGGCGTTGTAAGCTGAGCGGTGCGACCGCCAGATCGACGTTCCGTAGAACACGCCGCGAAGCAGGGCAAACAGCACCATCGCCGCCCCGACAATCCAAATCATTGTAGAAGTGAGCGTGTCGCTCATCAGCCTGTCCACTGCCCACACCACAAGCAGCAGAGGCAGCGTACCGAAAACAAGATGCAGTATGACCACCGCATTGGAGAGCAGGCTGCGGCTCTCCCGTTCCTCATCGAGAGGCTTGATTTTTTGTTTGAATCTATTATTCATTTTATTTGTTTTATTTTTATAAGTAAACTCTTTCAAAATGAATGTTTTCAATAGGGAGAGTAGTTGCTACGGAGCATGAATATTCATTCAATATTTTCTGGTAAGTGTAATATTTTTCATCTAGTATCTCTACCGGATTATTGAGTATATCTATTTCGTTTGGAGGAAATCTAAAACCTGTTCCTTTTGCTTTCAAAACACTTTCTTTCAATGTCCACATTTTGAAAAAAGTCATACATGAATCTGGAGATTCTTTTATATGTTTGATTTCAGAGCAAGAGAAAAAATCACTTAATTCATCTATTTCTAAAAGAAAGGAATGATTGATTTTTTCAACATCTAGACCAACGCTATGCAAAGCTACTGCACAAGCAATGCATTGTTCAGAGTGAGAAATGTTAAATTGTAATGGAACTATCGATTTTATAAATGGCTTATGGTACTTATCCCATTCTATTTCAGATATTACATTTTGAGAAACGTATAGTTTTGACAATGCATATTGCAAGAGATATCTTCCAAGAAAAGACCTTGTTTTATCAATTTCTTTTTGTATCCTTTCGATTCTTAGTACATCTTGCATAGACAAAGTGAGTTTTGTGTGATAATCAGAATGTACCATTAACTTCTCATCCATATACATAAAGAATATCCAAATACACCCTTCTTTCATAGGCAATGACTTATTATATGAGTTATTTCTCTCCCATAATTTGATAAATAAAAGTGACCACCTTGAAAAAAATGAAAGCTACAAATACCATTCGTGTAGTCACTCCATTTAAATACTTGATTAGATGACCAAATATCTTCTTTCCCCATTAATACAGTCAAATTAAAATCAAACGGTGTGATTGTATTAAAGACAGCGGTCTCTGCTATTTTTAAATCATTTCTAAGAATAGGCAAATAGTATTCTTGCAATTCAGGAAAGAGAAAAAAATCATTTGTTATTCCACCTAATTTTTTAAGCTCAAGAATAAATTCCTGATCATTTAGCGCATGAATCTTTTTATGATCTCTTGTATGAATAGGAGCCCCTTCTCCTGAAACAAAGAGATGAATAGGAAGTGCTTTCTTTTCTTTTCGTATTAAATCACACAATTTTATTGCTATTAGCGCCCCCAGGCTGTGCCCAAATAAATAATATGACCTGTAAAATAAGTTGTCAGCATCCATTTGAGAGAACAGATCTGTCGTAATGTCATCAAGATTTGTGTAGGTTATAGGTTCAGAGGCTCTAGTTCCTCTTCCAGCTAACTCATACATGCACATTTCTATGTTGGAAGGCAAAAAATGTCTCCATCTGTTGTAATAGGTTGAAGATCCACCTGCATATGGTAAACATATCAATGCATACTCTTTATTTCGCACTATTTTCATTTATTTCCCTCAAATCTTTTTCATTTAAAACTCTTCTTATATCATTTATTATCTCACTTCTTGAGATTTCTGATTTTATAAAGAAATGATTTCCGCTAAGCATGCGATATTTAAAATCATTTGTTGTATATCTCTCCCATTCTTGGATATTTCTTTCGGTTACAAACTCGTCCTCATCCCCACCGTAGACATGAATCGGAATAGGGATCTGCGAATTTTCAGGGTTGAAAAACCAATCATCAACAAGCTGAAAATCTCCTTTTATAACGGGAAGCATTTCCAAGATAGTTTCTTCTGTGAAACAGAAATCCTCTGGAGTAAAATTAATTGACTTTAATTCTTGAAGGAGGTCTTCATTAGACAAAGTATGAAGATCTCTTCTATAAGGAAGATGTGGTGGATTTTCTCCTGAAATAAAGATAGCGATGGGCAATTTCCCCTTTTTTTGAACAATATACCGTACAATCTCATATGTTATAAACCCACCCATGCAATGACCAAATATTACATAGGGCACATCATTATATGAAAGTATGACTTCTGCAATTAAGGATACCAGCTCTTCCATAACGGTGATTCTTGTTTCATCACTTCGCGTGGATCTTCCAGGCAACTGAACACAACAAACCTCTGTTCCTTTATCAAATAAAAAGCACCAGTTATGATAAACCTCAGCAGAGACAGCAGCATAATGTAAACAGAAAACTCTGTTTTTTACGGTAAGTTGTGGATTGGGGATATACAACCATTTTTCCCTCATTTTCCGACTTTTTTCTTTATTTATATTTCTCATTTTATTTACTTGTTAATGCATGAAATTCAGTGTATTTTTAATTTTGTTTCCTAACGCCAGCATTTCCTTGACTGAATATGTTTTGGCATCATAAAGTAGTTTGATATTCATATTTTTATTTGGCCAAATAAAAATATGGATTTTGCCATAAGGATGATTGATAAAATTCGTTTTTGATAAACTAAAAGGTAATGATGAATAGTCTATTTCTTCCATCGGCATATTTTCAAATGTTATAGTATTATCTATTTCTAGAAGATTGCGATTCCCAACAAAAGAAGATATTTCCTCCAAAGAAGAAGATGCATGAGAAAAGACTTGATTTAAGTCATTTTGTAGTTGTTTCGCCATATCTACAAAGGATTGTTCTCCTATCTCCAGTTTTATTGGGATCTCATTGATATATAATCCAACTTTATTGTGGATGTTTTTTATATTCAATGGTCGATCTGCTACAGTTGTTCGACTATATATCTGTTTCTTGTTTTGTAATTGTGCCAACGCTAGCATATAGCTTAATTGAAAAACGCAATTAAGGCTTACACCTATTTCCTTCGCATTTTCTCGGATTTTATGCTCCATATCTGATAGATTTATCTCTATCTTTTGCAAGTCAACAAAATGACATTCTTTTTGCTTTGGTAAAATAAGATTTTCCGATGAGGATAAATAATTTTTCCAAAAGATTTTATCCTCACTTTTATCTCTGTCTCTTTGATAGAGGATATAATGTTTCATTGAACTTGACTCCAAAATTACTCCTGGATTTTTTCCATTATAAATCGCTGAGTAATAATTTATTAAATCTTTGTATAGGATAGGAATATTCCATCCGTCCATAAGCAAGATGGGAAAATACCATCGAAAGCTGAATTCATTCGAGGTCTTTTGGATAAGATAAAATTTAATCAAGGGAGCAACTTGTAAATCAACACGCTGTTTTTCCTGTTTGATTCTCAAATTTCTACTTAAGGCTTCTTGACGACAAGCAGTCATCCCTTTCCAGTTTACTGAATCAATTTCAACGTAACAGTCCTTGTAGATTACTTGGAATAGTTCATGATTCTTTGTCTCGTAGAATACCGTTCTCAACATGGGGTATTTCCCCAAAACCAATCGCCATGATTCCGTTAATATGTCCAAATCAACAATCCCAGAAAACTCGAACTCTAAATCCATCATTAGACTCTTGGTATCCTTTATCTTTTTATAAAGATTGTAATACCACTGTTGCATTGATGTGGTATTCAGGATATCTTCTATTTTATCATTTATTATCCTTTTCATTATATGAACTTATTTTGAAGATTAATTCATTCAAATCCTCTTTGGAGATTTTCAATCTGTTGAAATCACTAGCCTCTACAGCACTCTTTTTCTTTAAGCTCTCAAACTCTTCGAGTAGGATTTTTTCAAAACGCTTTTGTATCTCACCTGAAAAAGTTGCGTTTTCTTCAATAAAAATTGAGATGTCTAACTGATCATTTAGAGCAAAAGCCTCAATAGTAACTTCTGAATGAGATTTCAAAGAACTATTTCTCAGATTGAGAATGTTATAATACTGTGTATCACTACTTATTTTACCATAATACACAATTTCTATGCTGGGCACATTTTCGAGTGTATGAATATCTGCTGCTCCTTGCATATCTAAATCGATTGATTGGGTGAAGATTATTTTCTTCAACTCACTAAGATTAACGGATAAATCGTTTAATCGTAGTGGCAGTGTATTTGTCATAAGAAAATTGCCACAAGTTCCCTCTAAAGAATGTTCCAAAAGATTTTCGTAATCTCTTGGGATTGTATATCTGACACTTCCCTGATTATCATTTGTGAGTTTTAGGCATGAGACCGCACTTCTTATCAAAAGAGCAATGATTTCAGTGTCTTCTATTTTACGCAAACATATTTCTCTCATTCTTAACGAGAAAGGAATGTTCAGTTTCTTTATTGGAAATTTTGGTACAAATCTGGTATCTTGCAAAGTATCATACGATTTATAAAGGCTTGCAATGTCATTTAAAGATGCAATCCGTTCTGTTATTTCCTTAGAAATCCCCGTGCCATAGTACATGTTGTTAAATAAAAGTTTAAGTAGCAAATCAACTGAATACAAATCCAATATTAATTTGTTGGACACAACCAGCAAATAACTTTTATTTTCATGTTTTAACAGACAAATCCTTAACAATGGAGTTTCACCGGAGTAAAAATCACGAATAAATTCGTTGGTTATAGATTCTATATAATCTTTGAATGACGTATTTTCTGGTATTTTATCTACAAAATCAATTTCATAGCTACAGTTAGGAATAACATGTAATTCCCATTTATCTTTGCTTTTAAAAAGTTTTCCCTTTAAAGTATCAAACAATGGGCACAGTGTGGACACCCCTTGATCCAATCTTTCTGGTTCTATTTGTCCTTTCAACTCTAATAAGACTACGTGGTTTTGGGCAAATATCTCGTCTCCATATTTGTCTATCAGAATTTGTTGATATGCGGATAATTGCATTGTGTTGCTTGGCATGATCTTTTCGTCATTACTTGCCACATATGCTTCCATTAAATCCCTAATCGTTGGATGTTCAAAAATCATTCTGGGAGATAATATTATTCCATGTTGCTTCAACTTAGATATAATTTTCACTCCTAATATTGAATCACCACCCATCGAAAAGAAATTCTGATTGATGTCTATCATAGACTTGTCGGATCCCAGCATCTCTGCAAAAACATCAATTATAATATCGTATTTATCTATATCTGTGTTATTAACTGATATTCTATTTTCATTGTTATTATATGAAGGTGTTTTTTCTGATAAACATTTGCGATCAATCTTTCCGTTGGATGTTAATGGGAATGTTGACACAACAGAGATTTCTTGCGGAATCATATAGTGAGGAAGAACAAGGCTTAGTTTTTCTTGAATTTCATTTGTCGTAAGTCTTTCTTTATCATCCAATTGCACAAAAGCCCTGATCATTCTTTTGGGTTTGGTCAAAACTACGACACACGCTTTCACCCCTTTCATAGCGGACATACATGACTCTATTTCTCCAAGTTCAATTCTATAGCCGCCAATTTTTACCTGAGAATCAGCTCTACCGAGAAATTCAACATTTCCATCAGGCAACATCCGTCCAAGATCACCAGTCTTATATATCACATCATTACTTCCTTTTAGTTTAAGAAAAGCTCCTTCAGTTTTTTCTTTGTCTTTGTAATAACCATTGGCTACCCCCAATCCCCCGATATAAATATTTCCCGTAGCGTATATTGGACAAGGCTTTAATAAATCATCTAATATTAGAATTGTTTGATTGGCCAGAGGTTTTCCATATGGAATACTTTGCCATTCTTTGCAAACACGATTTATCGGGAAAAAAATTGACCAAATAGAGGCTTCTGTGGCACCTCCTAAACTCATGATTTCCATTTGAGGGTTAAGAGCTTTTAATTTTTTCGGTAAAGACAAGGAAATCCAGTCTCCACTCAAAAGTGCAAGCCTAATACAAATATTGTTTGATTCAAATATATTGGCCACATATTCAGCATACATTTCCATTAGAGCAGGAACTGTATTCCAAATTGATATATTATGTTCCGTTACAAGTTTATGCCAACTTTCAGGATCTTTGGCCATTCGAGATTCAGGCATTACAATAGTTCCTCCTACAGCAAGCATACCAAATATATCATAGACTGATAGGTCAAAGCTTAATTCAGACAAAGCAAGAATACTATCCGAGGATTTTATTTTAAATCGATCATTAATATCGAGAATCGTATTTACAGCTCCTTTGTGAGAAATCACAACTCCTTTGGGCTTTCCTGTAGAACCCGATGTATAGATAATGTAGGCAGTATCGCTTGGTGAAGCTTTGTCTGTTGGTAAATTAATCATTGAAAGATCAATATCCAAATCCTCTACATGGATGATATCCACTCCCTGATAATTCTCCAACAATTCACGATGTTTTGGTTTTGAGATTATTAGTCTGCATTCTGTTTCGTTGATAACATACTTAACCCTTTCAACAGGAGTTTCTATTGTTAATGGAAGATATGCATATCCAGCATTCAGAATGGACAACACGGCTACGACCTGTTCCCATCCTTTCTCCATTAACACAACAACAGGTTTCTCTTTTTCAATATTTTTCTCTTTAATTTTCGAAGAGTGAAACAAAACCAATTCACGCAACTTATCATAACTAATCTGCTTTTCTTTGGATATAATAGCCACTTTCCCTCCAAAGTCCTTGCAAGAATTAAAGAATAGTTGGTGAAGTGTTGTTGCGCAAATAGGTTTATTAGTTGTGTTATACTTCTTTATGGCTTGCAAATGACTGCATGGAATCAGATCGTAATAATGATGATTCCAATCTATTGTTTGCTCACATAACGATAATATCAACTTTATATAGGCATTGAACATTTCGTCAATAACACCTGTTTCAAAAATATTGTCAATAAAATGCCAGCTAAGCATCAATCCATGAATATTCTCAAAGACTGCATGATCAAGCCATACTTGTGGCGTTTGAGATAAGACATAATTGTAATCTCCAAACACTTCATGGAAAAGATTTTCTCCACTGGCGTCGTGTACAATAGTACTAGTGAAAACAATAGGTAGAACGGAGCCGATGGTATTTCCTCGTTCTTTTGCTATTTTCCGTAAAATGGTTGTCCCGTGTACATATCTATTCTCTAGATTATTCCAATTCTCTTGTTGCAAATTTAAGACAAGTGATTCAAAATCGGTATTATGTATAAAATTAGCCTCAATGGGAGCAAAAGAAGCAAATTCACCGACCAGTCGATTTACGTGCGGATGAAGGGGATGTCTGTTGATTATGGTAGTGTTAATGCAAAAACGCTTGTTTTGACTCCAACAGGCAAGTATTTCACTAAATCCAGCTAATAAAACCATCGAAGGCGAAATTTTTTTTCTCCCACAAATCTCTTTTAGCTTTTCCCATAACGTTGTTTCTATGGTATAGCTGAGTCGTTTGTAATGTAGGGCTTCCGATAAGTCTGCTTTCTTCAAAGGTAATTCTGGCCTACCAGATAAAGTCTTTATACGTTTGTCCCAATAAGCTTCAGAAGTTTTATATACATCGCAATCTCTAATTTTCTTTTCCGCAAGAACATAGTCTCTGAACTTTAGGTCTATTGATGGAAGCTCACATTCCATATTCGAATAAAGTAAAGCCCATTCTTTCATCAGAATTCGTAAACTTGCTACATCACAGATGATCAAATCTAAACTGAAATGTATCCTTATTCTGTTTTGTGGTAAAATGGAACATTGTACTTCAAATAATGGCCATTGGTCAATAGGACGCACTACACTGTCCATTTTAGCTCTTATTTCCTGTAGTTTACCTTCCATGTCCACTATGGGCATGTTGCTAAAATCATTGATTTTTATTTTATATTCCAAGGGCAATGGAAGAATCTTTTGTGTTCCATCATTCATAATGACGGTTCTCAACATATCGTGCCGCTCAATAAGTTTCTGCCATGCTCTTGAGACAGTTAATGGGCATAGGTCGTAATTCTCCACCTCAAAATACAAGTGTGCAGCAACCCCACTTGTATCAAAGGCTTCAACTCTTCCTAACCATTGTGCTTCCTGCATTTCGGTAAGTGGAAATGGAGTATATAAGTGGTCTGGGTCTTCCACAATTGGCGGCAGCTTTAAATCCACTTTGTCAGACATTTCTATTCTATCCGAAAGAGCTCTAATGGTTGGATATTCCATGAATTCTTTAAGGTGTATTTCACTGGAAAACTCTTTGTTAATCCTTGACAGAATTCTTGTGGCAAGCAATGAATGCCCTCCCATTTCAAAAAAATTATCTGAGAGTCGGATATCTTCAACCCCTAAAACAGATGAGAATATCTTTAACAGTGCACGTTGTTTTTCAGATAAGAAATCTTCCTTTGATATATTGGAGGTATCATTATTATCTTCCTGCACATTAGTGCTCTTGTATATGGTTCCGGCCTGTTGTGCTGTTTGCTCGACAGACTGGATCCAATACCTTTTTCTGTTAAATTGATAAGTCGGCAATGAAACAAAGTTTCTTTCGTCAGCAGAAAACAAAGCTCTCCAATTTATCTTTACTCCCCAACTCCAGATATTGCCTAATCCAGACAATAAAGTGTATTGTGAGTTCAGATTAGAATTCATTGTTGGCAAAAGATTCACCACATTTATCTGGTGATCTATCCGTTTTATAAATGTTTTTAATGTAATACCAGGTCCAACTTCAACAAAAGCATGTGGCGCTAATTCTATTATGGAAGCAACTGCATCCTTGAAACGAACCGGTCTCCTGATCTGGTTTGCCAAATATTTAGCAGATATGCTTTGACCTATATGTATTATTTCTCCATTTAAAGTAGATGCCACTTTTATTTTTGCAGGATTGAATGTTACCTGTTTGGCTGTTTCATAAAAATCATCTAAGACTGGTTCCATTAAACAAGAATGAAAAGCAGCTGATGTATGTAATTGTCTATAGGTTATTCCATTTTCATCTGCAGTTTGTAGAAATTTCTCCATAGCCTCTTCATTGCCGGATACCACTAATAAATCTTTGGTATTGATTGCTGCAATGGATAAACCTATTGGAAGCAAAGAAGTTATAAAATCTTCTTCTGAATGAACCGAGTACATCTTGCCCTTATTAATTACATGCATTAATGAAGCTCTCCTGCTAACAAGAATTACGGCATCTTCAATACTTATCATGCCAGCCAGACAAAAAGCGGCAAACTCTCCAATACTATGACCAACCATTATATCCGGCACAATATTATACGCTATCAATTGTTTCCCCAGTGCATACTCTATAATGAACAGAATAGGTTGGGCATAAATCGTGTCGTTTATGTTTTGGGGGTTATCATACCCCCATAAAACACTTCTGAGATCGACATCAAGATGTTGCTGAAAAAGAGCCATTAATCGATCCACTTCTTCTTTAAAAACACCCCCTTTGTCGTATAACTCAATTGCCATTCCAACAAACTGAGAACCCTGTCCCGGAAACATAAAAACAACTTCAATATCACCAGCAATTGAAGTTAAATCTTTTTCTCTCTTTAGCAATTCTGTAAGTTCTTCTGTGGAAGAACACGAATAACTACATCTGTGTTTATATGCCTTTCGGCAACAAGTTAGGGTATATGAAATCTTTGACAGTTCAATGTCTGTATTATTCTGAAGATGTTCCAAAAGAACTTTTTTGTTTTTTAACAACGACTCTTTAGAATCAGCAGAAATATTTATCGGGTAATAATCTTGTTTACTGATTTGTTTGAAGGTTTTACATTCACTTACATACTCTTCCAAAATTATATGCGCATTAGTTCCTCCGATTCCGAAAGAACTCACACCACATCTTCTTGGATAATCATTAGCCGAATTTTCCCAGTATTTTGTTTCGGTATTAATATAAAATGGACTGTTTTCAATATCTATGAAAGGATTGGGAGAAGTATAATTGACAGATGGGACTAATGTCTTATTTTTTAAAGATAGAATCATTTTTATTAGTCCAGCGATACCTGCTGCATTCTCCAAATGCCCAATATTGCCTTTTACCGATCCAATTACACATTTTTTTTGTACACCATTAAAGACAGATGCCAATGCGTCGAATTCTATAGGATCGCCCATTTTTGTTCCTGTCCCATGTGCTTCAACAGCAGAAATGGTGTTTACAGGAATATTGGCATCCTTAATGGCACTGTTTAAAACAGCTTGCTGACCAGACAGGCTCGGAGCTGTATATCCTACTTTGTCTTGTCCGTCATTGTTTATTGCAGATCCTTTTATTATACAAAGAATATTGTCTCCGTCTTTTATCGCATCTTCCAACCTTCTCAACACAACAACTCCCGCACCACTCCCAAAGACTGTTCCGTTAGCCTCTTTGTCGAAAGGACAGCACCTGCCGTCATTGGAAGTAATCATTTCCGGCTCGTAAAAATAGCCTTGTTTTTGGGGTAGCCTTAATGTGACACCTCCAGCTAGAGCCCAGTCACATTCTTTCAATAGTAAACTTTTTCGGGCAAAATGGACGGCAACCAAAGATGTTGAACAGGCCGTTTGTATGTTGACACTTGGACCATGCAAGTTCAGTTTATAGGAAATCCGAGAAGACAGATAGTCCTTGTCGTTCGACGTCTGTATGAAAAATTCTTCACTATTATCTACTATGCTTCGACCTCTTAGAATGTTCTTTAATAAATATTGATTGTAACCGGAACCCATAAATACACCAACATTTTGAGTGTCATACTCACCATTATAACCTGCGGATTCCAAAGCCTCATAAGAAAGCTCCAGCATAATTCTCTGCTGAGGATCTAAAAGAGCGGCTTCTCTAGGAGAATATTTAAAGAAACCTGCATCAAAATACTCAATATCACGAATATAAGACGCTGCTCGGACATAATTATCTTGATTGTAAATATTCTCAGAAATTCCAGATAAACCAAGTTCCTCTTCTGAAAGTTGTTTTATACTTTGCTTCCCTTGTTTTAGATTCTCCCAATATGCATTTATTGAATCTGCGTCTGGAAACCGGCATGACATACCGACTATAGCAATGTCTTTTTTCATATACTTTTTGTTTTATTTTTTTTGCATTTCTAGATACTGCGCTAATTTTCGCACCGTAGTATGTTCAAAAACAGAAGTCAGGGGAAATTTTAACCGAGATTTATCTGTGACGCCTCTCCATATCTTAACAATATTTTTGGAATCAATACCTAATTCAAAAAAGTTGGCATCTAAATCTATTTCCTTTGTTCCTAATATCTGCGAGATTTCATCGACGACAATGTTTTTAAAAGAGAGTTCCTGCTGTATTGGTAACCGTGGCGGAGTTTGTTCTGTAGAACAGGACGTCCTTTTTTGATCATAATGAAATATAGCGGAATAATCCACTTTTCCATTGGGTGTTAGCGGTATTTCAGGTAAAATATGCCAGTTTGAAGGACACATGTAACTAGGAAGTTCGGAGAGAACATATTCTTTTAATACTGTAAGAATGTCTTTTCTTTCTTCCTGTCTGCTGTCATTCTCATACTTTGACAGGGAACGTGCATTATCCGTAAAGTCAACTCTCCCTGCAATAAATGAATGAACAAGCCGATATTTTTCATTGGGCAAGTTGAAGTTCTTTATAAAATCATGGCTTTTGTAGCTGCCAATCTGGCATATTCCAATTCCTGTGTTTACTCCCATGGTTTCCATAACTTGCGTCATCAAGCCAGCCTCAATAAGGCAAAAATCAAAAGACTTTTCTCCGTACAATGGTTCTATCGCATTCAGGTTTGCAACCAAAAAGACAGAGAAACCTCCTTCTTCATATATTTCTCTATTCTCAACTTCATGGAAATCTGTCAGTGCCGGGAAATGATTGGAGATTTTATTAAGACTGTGGGATAAAGGATTATAGTAGTACAAAACATTATTCTCCAAATCGCCTATACAATTCTCGTGTTGAGACAGGTAAATTTGTACAGGATATGAACTGCCAGCAGAAGCATATCTTCTCCTTAAAGATCCGCTGTGCTCCCAAATACTCATGCAGGAAAGGAACTCACCGAGCAATGACAACTCTATAGGGGATTTTATAAAACGTCTTGACGAAGCCCGCATGACATAATTTTGATAAAGAGCATGTTGAGACCGATTTAATTCGATATTTATTTTTCCTATAGCGTTCCTGCGTATTCCTTGCAAGGATAGTTTGAACCTCTTCCGTTCTTCCTTATTTGTTATGATGCCCGAACTTGTTTCAGTCTGACTTACGATTGGAGAGACAGGTACAATAAAACACTCTAACTTCTCACAGCCTGTGCCGTCTTTCTTTTTGATAACAATGGCACGACTAACAGATTCATGTCTGTTTAGAACGCTTTCAATTTCTCCAATCTCGATTCTGAAGCCACCGATTTTAACCTGAAAATCTTCTCGCCCCAGAAATTCTATATAACCTTCAGGCATAAAACGCCCCAAATCTCCAGTTTTGTACAATCTGCATTTCTTTACAGGATGTTCAATAAAAAATTGGCTGGTTATTTCTTTGTTGTTCCAATATTCGCGTGCCAATCCAGAGCCTCCAATATAGATATGACCAGTTGTATATTCCGGACAGTCTTCTAATTGTTCATTTAGCACATACAATTGTTGATTAGCCAATGGCATTCCATAAGGGATACTTTTCCAGTGCTTTTCAACATGTTTAACAGGATAATATATTGACCAAATAGAAGCCTCCGTAGCACCACCCAAGCTGATTATCTCTAATGGATGAATAAAAAGTTTTCGTAATACAGCCGGAAGAGTTACGGGAATCCAATCACCACTCAAAAGACAAAGCCGAAGTGTTGAATTCTGCATTTCGTTTCCTAAATAGAATATATACATCTCCATTAAGGCAGGAACTGAATTCCATACTGTCACATGATATTTATCAATCAGAGTTTTCCAATGGTCTGGATTCTTTAGTTGGGTGTGTTCAGGAATCACAACCGCACCTCCTGCATTCAACAAACCAAAGATGTCATAAACGGACAAGTCAAAACTCAATGAAGACAAAGCTAAAACACGATCTTTTTCCGTAATAGCGAACTTTCGGTTAATATCACAAATCGTGTTGTAAGCACTTTCGTGTGTAATCACTACCCCTTTAGGCGTACCAGTGGATCCAGATGTATATATTAAATATGCAGGACTTTTTATGTCACAATAACACTCTGATATAACATCACGTTGTTTTTTACTCAAATATTCGGCCTTACAAACAATAACGGCATATTTATCCCTTTCCAGCTCTTTAAATAGTTCTTCGGAGGTTATTATCAAAGAGATATTTGAATCATTCAAGATAAAATTCCGTCTTACAAGTGGTAAATCCGGATCTATGGCGACATAAGCACAACCAATAATTTGTATGGCTAAAGCAGCGACAACCTGCTCCCATCCTTTATACGAATAAATACCTATTCTTTGTTCGGGGGTGATGCCTTTTTCTTCTAGAAATTCTACCATTACGGTTACTGCATTATGGAGTTCCTTGTATGTAATTAGTCGGGTTTTATGGACAATCGCTATATTATTCGGTTTTTTTCGAACATTATTCAAAAAGCCTGAAAAGAGCATTTGTGGAATAACCTCTGTACTTGTAGAATTATAGTTCGTGCGCAGTTTCCATTGTCCCTTAGGCAGGGGAAAACTACCACACTCTTTTTTCAAATTACCATTCGCGAACTGAATTATTTCTGAAATTAGATAAGAAAACATATCGTTCATCATTTTACATGGAAATATTTCTTTGATATAATCCCATGCAAGAATCAATTGATTGTTATCTTCAAATATTTGACAATCTAACCATACTTGTGGCGTTTGAGAATAAGAATAAGTCCTGTTCCCCCATGAATAAGCATAACTGCCAAATTGGTATTTCTCCGAAGGTTTTATTGCATTTGTAAATACAATGGGGGTCAAGTTGCCGGACGAAGAAATAATTCGTGAAATCTCGACACCATTGAATTGGTAGTAATCTAGATTTTTACAGATTTTATCGTGAATCAACTTAATCAATTCATCTATTTTATGTCCTTTGCAATTCAACGATAAGATTTGTGTGGAAGTAAAATCTCCCACAACGTCATTATAAACTTGCTCACAGAATGCGCGTCCATCAACAGTTAGGATGATGGAGAATGCTGGTGATTTGCTCCAAATGGAAAGCGCACGGCAAAAGAAGGCTAAAAATAATGTAGTATTTGTTACATTCATTTCTTGGGCCATTGTTTTCAAGCGAGCACTTGTTTCTCTGTCAAAAAGATGTTCCTGATGAACGATACTGCTGCTCTCTATCTGGGCTGGATCTTGCAGGATATATAGCTCTGGAGCTTTGTAAATTGAGGCAACTGATTTCTGGTAATATTCTTTGGCATGAAAATATTCGGGGCTTTCTTTTTGCTTTGACAATTCGTGTACATAATTGGCGAAATTGGTTTTCAAGGCTGGTAATTCATTCTCTCTTTCATTATAAAAGAGAAACCAATCTCTCATCAACAGTTGTACGCTTGAAGCGTCTGCAATAAGTAAACTGATGCAAAAATGAATAATTTGTTTATCGCCTGATTCCGATAAACACACTCTGAAAAGTGGTGCCTTATTCAGATCAAAATTTGTCGTAGAGTATTTCTGTCTGGTTTTGTCAAAATCGCAAATCAAAAAAACAGGAATCTCTATTACGGGTAGGTCATTCTGTTGAATAACTAAATGTCCATCATCACAGACTGTTGATATCAGCAAGGGGTGACGTAACACAAGTTTACGCAATGCTTCGGTTAGCTTACCAACGTTTATCTTGTCTTGGCTTTCTATTTCTACGTATATTAATGCCGAATTCCTCGACAATGTATATTTTCCTTGTTGAGAAATCCAATATGAGTGTTGGATGTCCGTTAATTCTATTTTTGTAGTCATATTTTCTACTTGGGCAATAGAGGGAACATCTTTTTTCTGCTGCTGTAAGGACTTTCTTCCTTTTAGCTGTGAAAGGAGTTTTTCAAGAGTGAAATCATTCTGAAAGAAATCGCTGATATTGTAGTTTGTTCCAAAAGTATTATTTACAAAAGAACAATATCTTGCAATAGATAATGAATCAAGACCTATTGAAATCAAACTCTTACTTTGAAAATCTGAAACGTCTTCTATGTTGGCAAATTCCATTATCTTTCGCACAAGAAGAACATAGTTGTCATCTTTCAGGACTGCTTTATCATCATCAAACTTTGAAGATGTCAAAGTAGCTTTACTAAAAAATTTTGCACAATCACCCCTGTTGATTTTCCCCAAATTACTCCTTGAAAACGAGTTTTGTTCAAGGAGGATAATTGCGTAAGGAGAAATGCCTTTTGATTTAACTAAAAATGAACGAATATCGTCTTTTAAAGACTCATTCAGTTCTTTTGATACCAATACATATTCACGAACCTCCAATAACAGAATAAGTTTTTCTTCTGAATCGTTGGAAGTGGGCATAGCTACAGAAACAAGAATTTTATCCGAAAAAGCTTGCCTCACGAGTTGTTCTATCTCGACTAAATTGTATTTCCGCCCGCGTATAATTATTATGTCTTTTTTTCTGCCAACAATATACAGTTCATCGTTTTGCATAAATCCTATATCTCCAGAATTTATCCATTTTTGCGAATCCGAATTAAAAGACTCATACTTTTCATCTTTCTCGATTTTCTGAACCATTTCAGGAGAAAGATATCCAAGTGATAGGATTTCACCAGCAATGTATATATCGCCAATTTCCTCTTCTTTGCAGTCTAAACCAGACTTTTCATTTACAATTCGGATCTTAATGCGGTCTTTAATTCCTCCGTTGGAAACAATTGCTTTTCCGTAAGGCTCTTTTTCTATTGTTTTATAACGAGTGGTAGAAGATTTGTAGCCACTGATTACCCCACAAGTTTCTGTCATTCCATATGCCGGAACAATGGATGCTGCATTAAACTGATAGGATTTGTAGCTTTCAATAAAATTATTCAAATCATCATGATGGGCTAACTCGCCACCACATACGATCGTTATTAGCGAAGATAGGTCATATGGGTAATCCGGATTTTCTCGTTGGGTCTCCACAAGAAGTTTAAACACAAAATTCGGAAATCCCAAATGAGTAATATGAAACTTGGGTATAAGGGTCAGAAAGTAATGTGGATCCTCCATAAAAACAGGTGAAGGAATAAGATAAACCGGAATTCCCTGATAAACCCCCATTATCATGTGAATAGTTAAGCCTAAAACATGTTGTATAGGCGACCATGTCAATATCTTGGACTCTTGTGAATAATGGAAGATTTCTGTCGCTCTCTCAATATTACAGAAGATACTTCTATTAGTTATTGCAACAGCCTTGGGTACATCTGTTGTTCCAGAAGAAGATAGAATACAAGCGATATCGTTGTTGTTCGTTTTTACATCAAATTTAATGTCGTTACTATTATTTAATATCTCTTCTATAGCAAAAAGTTTCACACTGCTGTTTATGGTCGGATCTTTTGAGAGTTCATAAATTATATTAGAATTAGACACAATACACTTTGACTTCGTCATCTTTATGATACGGCACAAGTCATTAGCTATGTCTTTTCCTTCAGCATAATACACAGGAAAAGGGATCTTTCCACATTGGAGACAGCCCCAAAAAGCTTTCACACTACAGATTGATTGTTCAAACACCTGTATAACAATATTGCTTTTTGCTTCACGATTGAGGAAAAAAGCGATTTTGCAACTTTGACGATATAATTCTTTGTAGGTAATCGTATCAACAAACTCGTATCTTTGCCCCAACAATACAAATGCTGTTTCATCTGGTTTCATTCTAGCCTGAGTATCTAAGAATGAAAAAATTGACTCCTTATTTTTTCCCTGTAATCTCATCTGTTGACCATTTAATCCGAAATTTTTGTTTTCAGGATAAGTTTTGCAATTGTTTTCAAAAGAATATTTGAAGTTCCCTCGTATATAGCTCCAATCTTGGCATCTCTATACATCTTTTCAAGAGGAGATGTTTTCATGTATCCTTCACCTCCCTGTATTTCAATTCCCTTTGATGCAATATATTCGGCTACTTCAGAGGAATATAGCTTTGCCATGCAAGCCACTTTAAAATACTTCATGAAATCACCTTCGGACTTTAATTTAATTGCTTTCTCCAAAAGCCCTTGAGTAGCTTCAATACGTGTCGCCATTCTTGCAAGTTCAAAATGAATTCCTTGATAATTGGCTATCACTTTCCCAAATTGTTTTCTTACCTGGGCGTACTCACTCGCCATATGAAATGCTCCTTGTGCCAAGCCTAACATTTGTGCAGCAATGCCGACCCTACCATCTGTTAGAAGTTCTAATATCATTCGTTTTCCCAATCCGACACCTCCTAATATATTTTCTTTTGGCACAAATACATTGTCCAATTCCACGTCACAAGTCGAAGAAGCTCTGATGCCCATTTTATCAGAGGAAGGAAGAATCCTTAAGTTTTTGGTGTCATCTATGATGAATGCAGTCAGGTAAGAACAAGAGTCTTCTATTACATTTGCCAACAGAATAAACAATCCTGCTTCACGTGCATTGGTTGTCCAATGCTTTTTGCCGGAAATAATATATCCGTCACCGTGTTTGCGAGCTTCACATGATAAAGAATATGCATCACTTCCAGCATGATGTTCTGTCAAAGAGAATGCACCGACAACATTAGTTGCCAATTTAGGCAAATAATGTTGTTTCTGTAAGTCTGTACCCCATTTATTGATAGCTCCTATGACCAATGTATTATGAACGTCAACAAACACGGCAATTCCTGGATCAACCTTTGAAATCTCTTTAATAGCTGCTATTGTATGTGCAAAAGAATACCCCAACCCTCCATATTCAACAGGAACTTCAATGGACATAACTTTAGAAAGAAATAGACTTCTCACAAGGTTAACGTCTATTTCCGCTTTTTTATCCATTTCTGAAACAAGGGGGAGTATTTCTTTTCTAGAAAATTCGCAAATTTCTTTTGCAAACTCTGCACAACTTACACAAAAAGAGCCCTGACTAACTATCCTCATATCTTTCTATATTGTTTTTGATAACTATTGACAATGAAAGTGGATAAATCTCTTTTACTTCATAAGATATATTCGGCTGTTTGTCAAACAACTGATATATCTCTTTGCGGGTATAACCTGCAAGAATAACAGGAACATCCCTCCAGAGACAAGGAGGAATGAGATGTACCCACCAGACTCGTCTAAAATCCATAATAAAGATTACTCCTCCAGGTTTTAGGTGATTTTGCAGATTTCCAATAATCTTAACCGGATCTTTCCAATAGTTTAATGAGAATGATGAATAGATTGCATCAAATTTTTTGTTGGGGAAATTAATATCTTCTCCTTTACAATGAATGTATTCTATTCTTTTTTCTAGTCCTTTTTCTTTAATAGTTTCACGACCAAGTCTTACCATATCCGCAGAAATATCTGTTGCAACAATAGAGACGTTGTTGTTTTTTTGAGCAATGATGCTCGCCAATGTTGCTCCACCTGCACCAATTTCAAGAAAGTCTCCTTCTTTTTTTAATGCCAATATTTTATCAGCAATAGAGCTGTAGATTTTCTGAAATTTTTGATGATCTCTTACATAAGAATCTGCTGTAATAGATTTTTGACCTATTAAGAATTCTCCTTGAAAAGCTTCGCATTTATGAGGTTTTCTTGCCATATTTTTATAGTTTAATTGTTTTATACTACAATAAGATTATGTGATTATTCAAATGCGACTAAACTTGAAGGCACTCCTATGGTGGTAACAACCGGTTTTTGTGAGCATTCTTCCGTTTTGGTGTTGTAAGTATAGTAACCTGTGCCATCTTTGCACGTCATACCGAAGACGATAAAATCTTTGTATTGTGTACAAGCAAAAGCTCCCATACTTGTGGTCAAAGGGAGGTTGAGTTTCTTGATGGTTTTGTTCCAAAGGTTGATTTTAACCGGTTGATAGTTGAAATCAAGAATTGATGATTGCATAGGGTCTTGATGTTGAGTGTAAGCCGGAACGTTGATGCAAGCATATGCAATCCCATCTCCTGCATAGTAGAACTGCAGGATATAGGCAGCATCAGTGTCGAGACCTGTTACTTTTGTCTTGGATGGTTGGAAGTAATAATCCTTGTCCCATTCGTCAGTACCTTTTTTAATACGCAAGAAGCCGTCTTTCAAAGGATTCATTCCATCCATGCCTATGCTGTAGAAGTAGATGTCACCATGTTCGTCCTTGATGGCGTTAGAGTGGCGAAAAAGGCCCACGGATGCAGTTCGCTTGTCTTTAATTACTTTTTCCACTGTGTTTGTCTTCAAATCGACGATGGCGACCTCTGCTCCAGTTCCGGGCCATGAAGTGTGGGGGGAATTTTTCTGATTAAGAGAGACATACAATTTTCCCTCACGGATTACATTGCATCCCGGATCGGGATTATTGTCATTCGTTGCATATTTTGTAAGATCAACCTCACCTTTTTGCTGCATCGTTTGAGGATTGAATATGCCCATCTTTCCACGTTTACTGAGCGATACATAGGCTGTTTCATCATCGAGGAAAGCAATTTCTCCCGGACGAGAGTCCTGTCCGAAAGTCATTGTCTTACCTTTTATCAAACGTCCTTTGGTATCTCTGGTGAATTGATGAATTTTATCACCCCACACTCCTTCGGCTACCAATACTGTATTGCCACGGACAAAGGGGTAAGTTCCGAAGCCGAACTCGTACGTATTCTTATTGTTGACCTCTTTCTGCGAGAGATCTGAGAATGTCCCCAAATAATCAGTCTTCTGATCAATCTGATTGATAAAGACAAAATGTTGTTGTACCTCACTGGGCGTAGGTTTTGGGTCATCGTTCTTGTCGCAAGATGTCAGCCCTATGGAGCCGACCAGCATAGCAGAAAGGGCTATGTTCTTCAATGTTGTTGTTCTCATTATCATTTATGTTTAGAGTTATAAAATACCTTTCGAGAAGACGTATCTGAATTTCAGATGGAATGTCCGTCCTGCCAATGGTTGGCGGAACTGATCCCAGACCTCTTTATTCATCAGGTTGTGGCATTCCAAAGCGATGGAATATTTATTTTTATAGGTCAGTAACAGACCTATATCATTGACGAAACTGCGAGGAATACGCCGTTTCTGCAATTCGGTAAGTTCCCAAAAGTAGAAGAACTCTTCCGTGAACTTCCCGTCCCAGAATGCCTTGACATACCAGTTCTTGAACAATCGGTCGCTGTGGTATTCCGTTCCGAAGTTGGCGAACAGATAGGGGATGTTCGGCAGTCGTAAGCCTTTTGTCGGATTGGGGGCTTGGGTGCCGGGCAAATAGTCCAAAACATCGCGTACATCCTGATAAGTCAGGTTCCCGTAGGCATAGACCGTCGGCGATATATCCAGTTTCAATTCAGTCTCTATACCTTTGATATGCACCTTTTCTGCATTCACATATCCGGCTGCCATATGTTGTTTCATCAGTTTTATCATATCGCTCACCTGCATATAAAAGCCATTTACCTCAAATTGCAATCGCGACAGTCCGAGTACGTCGTTTTTATCTATCAAGAAACCCAGATTGAAGTTGTGGCTTTTTTCCGGTTTCAGTCCGGCAGCAGGAAAGGTAATGATACCATCGCCGAACAACTCTTGCGAATTGGGGAGTCGTATTGCCCGTTGATAAGATGCTTTCAGGTGAAAGCCTCTGAACGGTTCGTACTTCATTGCCTCTATCCAGCCGATTTGCGAAGTCTTATTACTCTTTTTCTTCGGAGCCTCGATCATCTCGTATGACGTCAAATCCTCTATCTCGGAATGGAGGTGGAAATACTTTGCAGAGAACATATTCGTCAGTTTCCTGCCGAAGAGTTTCGCTTCCCAAGTCAAGCCCGAGACGACGCTGGTCTTTTTGCTGGGAAATCCTCCGATGACAAAACCGGCATGCTGACTCGCGAGGTCATCATTCGGTTGTCTTCGGGCATAGTTGATAAGTGTGTTCAGGTTCAGACTGTGATTACCGGACAATCTGTAATCGAAATTGATACGTTCGTTGATTTCCAAACCTTTGTCGTTTGAGTTGTGAGGGACGTCTCCCGTTTCTCCCTGTCCGTTCGGGCTTGGATATATATTTCCCTCGAAATCGTGATTCACCCGTGCCGTATCCACAAAATTGTTCGTCGTATGCGACAGGGAGAAATGTGACTCGAAGTTAAGACGATTGTTCAGCATCCCGCTTTTCATCAGTTTGTTTTCGAGCATAAACATACCAGATTTGTTTTCAGCGTGCTGGATATTCTTCAATACTCCTTGTATCTCATTGAAACGGTTGTAATACCCGAACTCGGTACTAATCTCATCGAACCAGAGTTTCGTGAAAGCGATTTTCCCTTTCAGCATATACGAACGAAAACGGTCGTGGTCTCGCTTTACCAACAGGTTCTCTCTTTCAGGAACTCTAAATGAGTAATCATTCTTTGCCGATGTATAATAACCTCCCGCACCGAGCAGAATACCGCTCTTTGGAAAGTTCTTGCGCGAGAAGACACTTCCCTTGTGTGTCTGGTAAGAACCCAGTTCGTACGAAGCATCCAAATAGTCCGTACTGAACTCTTTCGTAACGATATTGACCGCACCACCCAATCCGTCACAACCGAAACGTGCAGGGATAATGCTTTTATAGACCTCTATCCGTTCGATGATGTCTATCGGAATCTCATCAAGAGAAAACGTTCCATCCGAGGTACTCATGGGAATGCCATCCCAAAGAATCTGAATGCGGTTTCCTTCCAATCCGTGAACAATAATCCTCGAACTGCTTCCCAATCCACCGCTTTGTCCTACTTTCAAACCGATGGTCTTGTTCAAGATGGTTTCTAAAGAAACGGAACGACCTTGCAATTCCTTTGCATTTATCACTGAAACTGCTTCAGGCGACTCTCTGATAACCTGTGCTTTTGTTTTTCCGAAGACTACCACATTTGCCAATTCCGTCGATTCCGGACGTAACTTCAGGGTATGACGCTTCTCATTTGTCGTAATCGTGTCGGTAATTGTCTGATAACCTACATAACTTACCCTTAGTACAAGTTTTTGATGGGCAGGTGTATTTAGTTTCGCCACTCCTTTTCTATTTGTGGTTGTACCGTTCTTGTACGAAGGTTCGTTCAGACCTTTCCATTGCACCGTGGCAAATTCTATACTGTTCCCATTCTCTGCATCAATAACTTTTATTTCAATTGTTTGAGCATAAGAAGAGTATGAGCATATCTCTAAAAGAAAGAAAGCCACCAAAGACATAAGCCATCTCTGTCGGTCGCAAAATAATTGTATTTTCTTTTTGTACATTGAAACTCCTTTTTTTCTTTGCAAAAGTAAGGAGATGCCCTGTACGGCTGTACCCATAAAAGGTAAGTCTTTGCCCCTATTATGGATAATCTTTTCTTCCCTTTATGGAACGGAGATAATCACTAGGGTTGATATTAAATTCATTAAAGAACGCTTTTGAAAAATGACTTAAATTTGAATATCCTAATTTATATCCTATTTCAGAGACTGATTTAAATTCTGACGACAACAGTTTTTGTGCTATTTTCATTTTCTCATGTAGTGCAAACTGTGAAATACTAGCTCCAAAAACCTGTTTGAAACACTTCTGAAGCTTGGATACACTCATATTTGCGTCTTTTGCCAATTCACTTAACAATGGGGGAGAGGTTATATTATCAATAATCTTTTTTCTGACTTTAAACAACATTTCTATATCTGAAGGATGTAATTTCCTATTTGAATCAGGATATGTCCTTAAATTCAATTGTTTAATATACTGATAAAATAATAGCAGAGATTTTCCATATATCTGCAAATAGTTGAGAGTGTTCGTTTCTAATTCTATACACTTTATCAATTCTTCAGTTAATTCTAACATCTGTGCGTTAAAAGACTCAAAGACATAAAAAGAAGCTCCATTCAAAAGAAGCTCCTGTATATATGTGTTATCCATATCCCCCAGATCTTTAATAAGTCGTTCTCTATTAAAAGTTAAAGCCAAAGTTATATTCCATTTGTTGTTTGCAGGAATAGTCCATTTTGAGTCTATTTCTGATGAATGCATGTATATGCCATTATGTTCTGTCTTACCTACACTAAATCTTTCATTATCAATAAGTTGCTCAAATCTATCTATGTAAAAAACGATAGGGATAAGGTCGGTATTCTTTCTTCCTAAACGATGAATGCGCATTGGTTCATAAACTTTGATTTTTGAGTACGATATGGTAAGCCATTCGCATGGATAATATTGTTTAAAAACACCCTGTCCAAACATCATAGGTAGATGGACTTCATCATTTATTACTGGTACAGATAATTGTTCGGCTATCATTTGTAACCAATACTTGGGATCGCTAATTGCATGAAATTCTATCGACATTGGATTTTACTTTTTTGCAAAGGTCGTGAAAAGCAGCTCTGTCACCAATACCTAAAAACAATGATTTTTATTCCAAAAATACCTATTAAGGGTATTCATGTCTGCAATGGGGGTTGCCTTACCCCTGTCGATTCATTTATCTTTGCATCAAAAACATCTCGAATATGAAAGAGTTTCTTATTATTGGTTCTTTGTTATTTTCCGTGACTTCCTTACATGCACAATTAGTAGGAGAAGAAAGAGACACTCTCGTAACAACAAATGGTATTTCATTGGAAAATCACATTAAAATCAACGGCTACCTCCGTGCAGGTATTTTCGGAGGAGAAAAAGAAATACGTAATTACTACGGAGAAGGTGCTTTGAAATTGGAAGTCCCCATCGGTACGAATGCTTCCGCCTTTTCGGAAGTGCGTTACAGAGCCGATGGCAACAACAATCATAAGTTCGACATCCGCGAGGCTTATGTAAATCTTAATCTTGGCAAGTTCGATTTTCGTGTGGGTGAGCAAATCGTTCTCTGGGGACGGGCAGACGGTTTCAATCCGACCAATAACGTTACACCCCAAGACTTTTGTGTATTCTCACCGGAGGAAGACGATAAACGTCTGGGAAATTTTATCGTGAAAGGAGTCTTTAATCCTTATCCGTTCCGTATCGAAGTGGATTGGATACCCGTTTACAAATCGTCATTGTTCCCATTCATCGGAAAGCCTATGGGAGATGGGATTGTATGGAAGAATGAAAAACAGCCTTACCGATGGAAAGACCAGTCTTTCGGAGTGAAAATAGATTTGGAAAAACCGTCTTTCGACCTCTCTCTTTCCTATTACAACGGGTTGCATAAATTTCCCGGCATCGCTTATGAAAAGACTCCTTCTGAAATCCTTTTGTCGCAAGAGCCCTATCGGGTGCATGTTGTCGGAACGGACTTCTCCACCTCATTGGGCAACTACGGATTAAGAGGCGAGTTTGCCTGTTCACTCCCCGAAAAAAGTAATAATTCTATCTATTCCGTTCCCAATAAGCAGGTAGAATACACAATAGGGATTGACCGAAGTTGGGATGCTTTCAACTTGATTGTGCAGTACATAGGCAAGTATATACCGGACTTGACGACTGACATCAAAGGCAATCCGATGGAACGAAAACTTAACTCGCTGAATCGTATCGTCTTCACGCAGCACGAGCGTTGGAATCATTCGGTTTCGGTCAGACCAGCACTGTCATTACTCCACGAAACATTGAACGTGGAACTGCTCGGACTGTGTCAGTTCAGTACAAAAGAATACTTCTTCCAACCCAAGGTTCGCTATGCCATAGCCGATGCCGTTACGCTTACGGTGGGAGGTCAGCTGTTTTACGGACCGGACGACCGTCTGTTCGGGATATTGGAAAAGACCAAGAACTCGGTTTTTACGGAGTTGAAAGTTTCGTTTTAGATTATCTAATCTCAAAATAATATCGAATGAAGAAGTTAGCTGAATTTGTGATACGATACCGCTGGGCGGTCATCGTGTTCTTTCTTGCACTGACAGCCTTCATGGGCTTTCAGATGAAGAATGCAAGTTTTAATCCCGACCTGCTTACCTATCTGCCGGAGCATTTGCCTTCCCGTATGAATCAAAAGCAGATAGAGAAAATGTTTGGAGGAACGGATATGGTGATGATTGTCGTACAGACGGATGATGTCGTAAACGACAAGACGTTGGAACGTGTAGAGCATTTCTCGCAGGATATGCAGAACATCAAAGGCATAGAACGGGTAATGTCTGTCTTTGAATTGAAAAATGTCCGCAGTGAGAATGACGCAATGACCGTTGATGCGGCCGTGAAAATGATTCCACGGACTGCTGAAGATATTGCCACTATCAAAAAGGAACTTGCAGGTAATGACCTTGTCTATGGAAGCGTAGTCTCCAAAGATTTTACGACCACAGCTATTATTGGATTGCTTGAACCCGGAGCAAAGGACAAGGATGTAATAGACCAAGTGGAAGCAATGATTGCCAAATATCCCGGTGTAGAGAAAGTTCTTTTGGGAGGCTCTCCGTATATGCGGATGCAAAATGCGGGAATGATGCAGAAGGATATGGCTCGGCTCATTCCTCTCGGATTGTTGTTAATGATGGTTTTTCTCTTTATCAGCTTCCGACAGTTCAGAGGCGTATGGCTTCCCATTCTAATTGTGGTTATGGCGATATTCACGGCATTGGGAGCAACACCTTTGTTGGGATGGAAGTTTGCCGTTACGACCATTATTTTAGTAGTATTACTGATAGCCACTGCCAATTCCTACGGCATACACATGTTTGCTCGCTACCAAAGAGACAATCTTCCCGGAAACAATTATACTTCCAAAGAGCTGTCTGTCAAGATGGTTACAAGTCTCGGTGCTCCCATCATTTTGTCCGGATTGACAACCATTGCAGGGTTGCTCTGTATGTTGGGACATGTGCTGATTCCCGGTGGGCAGATGGGCGTCCTCGGCAGTATTGGTATTGGACTTGCCTTGATTGGCAGTCTGTTCTTTATCCCAGCATTAAGTTCAATACTTCCCAAAACGAAGCCTCGATTGAGAGCGGATGACAATCCTAAAAACAAAAGAGGAATAGGGTTGGACAGATTGTTGGATTTTATTGCCAATTGGGTAACGAAAAAGCCCAAGACTATTTTGGTTTTGTTTGTAGTCATTTCTCTAATCGGAGCAGCCGGACTATTGCGTTTCAGCATCAATTCAAATCCCGCCGAATTGTTCCCTGACGGACATCCAGCCAAGGAATCTGCACAAATTATCAATAAGGAATTGGGGGGCTTTTTCCCTCTCTGTGTCGTATTCGAAGGTGACATCAAAGATCCTGCTCTATTGAAAAAAATCGATGATTTGGAAAAGAAGGTGCATGAAATCCCCGAAGTGGGAACAACGCAGTCCATCGCCAAAGTTACACGTCAGATCAGCCGTGCTCTTTACAACAAGGGGGAAGAAGGATATGATAAAATCCCCGACACCTATGATGCCGTATCGCAATACTTCGAGTTGTATCTGATGAGCGGCAGTCAGAGGGATTTGGAAAAGATGGTGGATTTCAATTTCGAGAAAGCCCTTTTGATGATTCGCTTCAAGGAATTGAACACGCCTGTATTGCGACAATGTGTTACTCAAATCAGGGAGATGGTAAAAGATGACCCTAATGTGAAACTTGTTGGCGGCAATGCCGATGTGTTTACGGATATGGACAAGCATGTCGTAAACGGACAGTTTCTTTCTCTGTTGATTTCCCTCGTTGTTGTATTTATCATTATATCTCTCGGCTTCAAGTCGTTTAAGGCAGGGCTACTGCAAATTGTTCCGCTCGTGTTTGCCATGTTGATGCTTTTCGGATTGATGGGATATTTCGGTATTGACCTGAACTTTATGACCGCCTTCCAAGCCTCTATCCTTATCGGTGTCGGCGTGGACTATACGATTCATGTCGTCTGGCGGTATCGGGAGGAACGACGTGCGGGTTACAACGATAAAGAGTCTGTACGTCGCTTGTTCAAGGCAACGGGACGCGGTATCGTATTCAATGCAATCGCCGTTATTATCGGATTTGTGGTTCTGCTCTTTTCAGGCTTCCTGCCCGTCCGCTTTTTCGGAATGATGATGGTGACCATCATCTTCGTATGCCTTATTGCCGCAGTACTGCTCGTACCTGCGCTATGTATGGTGCTGAAACCGAAATTCTTGAGACAGAAAGCACATCGCAAATGACATAAAAGAACTGAGAGAATAAAAGCAATAAAAGAAACAATCAAAAGTACCTAAGCTTTTCAAAGAGGATTGATACACGAATATTCATCAAACAATAAATACAATGAAGAAAGTTTTTTTATCGGCGATTATAGCAATCGCAACTATGTGGGCAAATGTTGCTCATGCACAGGGAGGATTGTCTCCCCAACAAGTACAGCAGAAAGCCATTGAAACCACTCGTGTTGCCGGGATGGAAACACAATCGTCCATGACTATTTACAGTCCGTCGGGAGATAAACGGGTTCGCAAGATGACTATCGTCAGTAAACTCTACGAGAATGGGAGTCTGGAAAAGAAACTCATTCGGTTTACCGAGCCTGCTGATGTGAAAGGCACTGGGTTTCTATCGTTCGATTATTTGAAGAAGAACGACGACAAGTGGATTTATATGCCAGCCCTTCGTAAAACCCGACGCATTGTGAGTTCTGAAAATGCAAAGAGTTTCATGGGGTCTGAGTTTTCTTACGCCGATATGTCCACACCTGCTGTCGAAGATTTCGACTATAAATTCTTGACTGAGCAGAAAGTCGATGGACATGATTGTTATGTCTTGGAAATCATACCTAAAAACAAGACAATTGCCAATGAAAACGGTTTCTCAAAGAAAATTTCCTATATCGATAAACGGATTTTCGTTGTTCGCAAGGCTACCTATTATAATCTTGCCGGTGAGAAAGAAAAGGAGATGACCGTCTCTGCAATTGCCGAAGTGGATACAAAGAACCATAAGTACCGCTTCAAGGAAATGACAATGATTAATCTGAAAAATAAAAGAAAGTCGGTATTGAATAACAACGTTATTAAGTTCACCCCTTCAATTTCGGACAGTTATTTCACCACTCGCACACTGGAACAAGGCAAGTAAAACTTCTCTTTTCCATTCTACCTCCATTTGTTGCAATCAGAAGTTGTAACAGGTGGAGGTTTTGTGCATTTATCATAAATACCAGAAACAATCACTTATATCAAAATATCGCAATATGAAAAGATTCGTTGAAAAAGAACTTTTTGAGATGCTGTCTTCTGATAAAAGCACGGAGGCTACCGATAATCTTATCAGAGAAATCATGGAATTGGGAGATGGCGAAGAAGATCTCGTTTCGTTGTTTCGCACATTAAACTTTACCCGCTTCCATTTGCGGACAATGTCTGAAAAATCAGGGATAACAACTGAAATGGGGAAAAAATGTGGCAGAACTGCTCTTTGTTATTGACACGGAGTTAGAATTGCTGAAAATGAGGATGCATGGAATTTTATCTGCCGTACGCCCAAAATCTGCCAAGAAGTTCCGTTGGACAGGCAAAGCGACAGATCTGGTTGAACTCCTTTACGCCCTCGATACCTGCGACTGTATCAACAATGGCGAAATTGGCGTAGAGGAATTGGCAGACGTTCTATCCGAAATCTTCGATGTAGAAATCAAGAACTGCTACAACGTTTATATGAACATGAAGCGTCGAAAGGACGACAGTCGCACCTATTTCCTTGACGAACTCAGAGAAAAGCTCAACAAGCGGATGATGGAGAGCGACCTGAAAGGCGGCAAGTATAAGAAACGGTAAATCGAAAAGGAAGAAACTCTGGTTCGGAGTATCTCCTTTGAACTGTTGCTGCAACTATTTCCTCAAATCTTCCCCAAATGCAGATTAGCAAATGAGAGTGTGTCAAAAAAACTCAATAATGAGTTTTGAAATGGACTTTTCTTTGCTTGTAGAGAAACTCAACTTACAGATTAAAAGTTACCAAGTGATAAATTTACATTTTGACACACCCTCATCTTCTATCGGCGAAGTGCTCTTATGAACTTATATACAGTCCAAAATACAACGAAAGGAGCGACAAAGAAACCACCTACGAGGTAAAGCAGGAATTTGAATACATAGTAGAAAATCCATTGCCCTGTCGTCCCTGCTGTCATCTTCCACGGCAGTACCTTGTTGATGAACACATACCCTGCCCAGAAAGCCATCAGAACATATCCGGACATCCACTGCATGTCAGGCATCCGTTTGGTGGTCATAAAGTCGAGTTTATAACCTATGACAAAGAATGCGGTGTATAGGATAAGGTAGTAGAGATTATCCCAGATGGCTCTGTCCTTTCTTTTCTGATAACAAGGAGAGCAAAGTATCGGCTGATACCTTGCTGCACATTCAGGACACAGCCCTTTTCCGCAATCGGAACATTGGGCGACTGCCGGTTCTTGGGTATGATTGAAACAATTCATAGTGTAATCGTTTAGCGTGTTCAAAAATACGATTTCCCACTCTCTTAATCAAATAAAAGGCATACCCATTTCTTATGATTTTTTGCTACTGAGTAGCTTGGAAAGTTCCGGGTCATCAGCAATCCGTTGCAACTCCCGTTCCACGATGTCCCGCACCTCCGTCTTTACATGGTCATAATTCGCCTTGATTTCCTGTTCCATCATATCCTCTCCGTTTTCATTCGTGAAGTCCGTCAGAACGGGTATCGGTCGGTAAGCGGCTGTTTCCTTTGCCACTTTCGCATTGTCCACCACAATCTCACAGTGGAATATCTTCTGCTCGATACGTTCGGAGAAGTTATCGGCAACCGCTCCCACGAACATACCCTGCGTGAGCGTGGAAATCTTGCTCTGTGGTATCAGACTGTCCATCTGTGTGGAAATGGAGGTCGTCTTGTCGCTACGGGTGATGCTCATGCTCTGCCGTTTCTGAAGCACCTTGCCAAACCTCTCCGATAAAGTCTTTGCTGTCTCGCCGACTACCTGACCGGAAAAAATGTTTCCGACAGTATTCATCACCACGGCAGCCTCCTTGTCCCCATAATCACGCTTCAGTTGGGAGAAGTCCTGAAAGCCCAAGCATACCGCCACTTTGTTGCTTCGCGCGGTGGCAACCAGATTATCAAGTCCTTTGAAGTATATGGTAGGCAACTCATCTATCAGCACGGAACTTTTCAGCATTCCTTTCTTATTGATGAGCTTAACGATACGACTGTTATATAGTCCCAATGCCGCCCCGTAAATATTTTGTCTATCCGGATTGTTTCCTACGCATAGGATTTTAGGTTCTTGGGGATTGTTGATGTCGAGCGTGAAATCATCTCCCGTCATAATCCAATAAAGTTGCGGACTGATCATCCTCGATAAGGGAATTTTGGCGGAAGCTATCTGTCCTTGTAACTGGTCAGCCGCCCCTCCGAGCCAAGCGTCCATGAAAGGAGAAAGGTAATTCTCCAATTCGGGGTAAGAAGTCAGTATCGGGAAAATGTCTTCATACTTACGACAAAGAAACTCGATGGCGTGCGGAAAGGTACAGTATTTTCCACCCTCAAAGATGCGGAGATACCAGATAATGGCGGCAAAGAGGACGATGGGCGACTCCACGAAGAAATCTCCCTGCTTCTGTACCCACGTCTTGTTCAGGTTGAGCATAATCGTATAAGCCGATTCGTAGGCATCCGATATGTCGCTCATGAAATCGGGGTGTATCGGATTGCAACGATGCGACCGCCGAGGGTCGTCGAAGTTGATCACGTAAAACTTCGGCTTGACCTTATACCCTTCCGAATGATGCAGCAGGTGGTTGTAAACAATCGTGGAGAGGTCGGGATATTTGAAGTCGTAGCAGTAGATGGCAAAACCTTTTTCGATTTGCTGCTTGATGAAATTATTGATGATGGCATAGGACTTACCGCTGCCCGGCGTTCCTAAGACAGAGACAGCTCGGAAAGGATTGACCACGTTTATCCAGCCCCTGTTCCATTTCTTGCGGTAATAGAACCGGGTCGGCAGATTGACCGAGTACTCGTTTTCCAAGAGCCTTGTTTCTTGCATAAAGGATTCGTTCTCTTGATTGAAGACATCCTCCATCAGGTTGTTCTTCAAGAGTCGGCTCATATAGAGTCCCGCCATCAGCAGACAAACATAGCCTACGGTTATCGTAAAAGTATAGAGAGCCGTATTCACCTCTATGGGCAGTGGCAAGGCAAGTATCCACCAATTGAGGAAGAAAAAGACAAAGCCGGCGACCATGAATGCCCATATCTTCGACCAAGTGATATGCTCCTCTTTCACACCTTTCGTACCCAGACAGGAAAGCCCCATCAGTACCAGCGCAAAGAGCTTGGTGTAAAGCATATTACCAAATAGTCCCGCTGTGCAGTGGAAGTTCATCAGAATCCTATCCACCACACCGATATTCATTCCCCATAACCGTATCGCTTCATAGCAATACCAATAGAGGTGGGCTACTACCAATATAATACTTACGGCACGCAGAAAATCCATGATTTTCGCCAGTGCCCTCAAATCGTCTTCTTGTTGTGACATAATCTTTCTGTTTTTTAGAGTTTACGTTGTTTTCTTTTCTTTCGCTGCATCCGTCTGCGGAACTGCTCTTCCTCCCAATCCGTTCCGTGGGCTTCCAAAGGCAAATCGAGGAGACCGCCCAAGACGGAATCTCCGTCCGAAGTCAGAGTTTGGGGAATACTGCCTTTTTCACGCTGCTGTATAGGAGCAGACAGTTCGGGATGCGGGCAGTCGAACCACTCGGCAACGGCGTTTGCCGAAAGTTCCTTACCCAATCGCGAGCCATTGGCTACACAGCCGTTATTGTGGTCTATGAAGGTGATGCCATAGAGTCGTCCCTGTTCGTTCTCACGGAAGAGTACATCAATACCCTTGCAATGGAGATTTTCCCTAAAATCCTCTCTTGTGGCAGAACGCTTTAATGCTCCAACTACGGCTGCTTTGGTCTTGGGTGCAAGATGCTTTTCCTTCAGTTTCTCCTTTGACGCCTTGAATCTATTTTGCAGAGCTTCATATCCGACAGACTTCCCAAAGAGAGAGGATTTGAATACTTTTCCAACTTTATTTCCCTTGTCATCCGTGGCAAAGTAGAGAAGTCCCATATAGGTTTTTCCGCGTATCTCTCCCTTAACCTCCTCCACACATATATTATAGGTGGAGAGCAAAGCACGGTATTCCTTAAAACTCGGACAGTGGTAGAATTTCGCTGCCGGTCTGATGACCGAAACCAGTTGCTTTTTAAGATTCTCTCCGTCGCCGTAGCAGACTTTTTTCAGCCGAAATGCTTCTCTTTCCTTCCGCATTTGCGCAGGAATCAAGCCGTACTTCTGTTCCAGTTCTTTGAGAATACGGGTGCTGGTATAGAAGTTATTGCCATCGTTAATCTTCTTTCCCCGTTCATTGACGGCTAAGGTGACAATATGCAGGTGATGCCTGTCTATGTCCTCGTGCTTATAAACGATAAAGGGTTGATTAGCGTAGCCCATCTTTTCGATATACTCTCGTGCGATGGCAGAGAATTGCTCATCGGTGAGACAGTCATCGGGATGCGGATTCAAGGAGATGTGTATAACCGGTTTTTTTGTGAGGACATGACTCGGCATATATGCCATAAAGTCCTGCATACAGGCAGATATATTGTGTATTCCATCAGCCGGAGAGAACACTTTGTTGGTCTCCAGAATTTTGGCAACACCCTCGTTCACCTTCTCTCCATTGTACGCCAACGCGCCGTAAAGGGAACTGCCATAGTTTATCTTTGCGACCATTTCTCTTGAAATTCACGGGTTAGATGTACGATTTCGCCTCCGACAGCCGCCAATTCGAGTGTCAGTTTCTCCAGTTGGGCAAGCATCGCAAAGGCTTTTTTCTCGGTGAAATTGCTCTTTAAGGCGACCACAGCTTGGTTATAATTCACCCCGACACTGCGAAATTGTCCGTACAAAGTCGTCAGTTTTTGATAGTAATCAAGCAGTGAACGATCTACTTTTATCACTCGGAAAGTCTCATCAAAGACCCTTGCCTTGATGAAAACAGCCCTGTTCGGGACACCTGACTGTTCATAAAGCGTCAGGAAACGCGCAAACTCCGTGTCCGTAAACCGAACCATGCAACAATGGTTGGCTTTCTCTTTTTTCAAGGGTCTCCCCACATGTCTCTTTGTCATTTTACTTTGGATTTTAATGGTTTGTATTTCTCTCTAAGGGGACAGATGTGCAAAGCACGATGGAGTCCCTTTCGAGAGATTTCACGGTAAAGCCTGCGTTCCAAGACATCGAAAACATCTTCCCAAAGACACCGACTTCGGAGGTGTCTCGCCCTCTCGGGGAGCAAGAGTTCTGAGTTACCGAATTTATTTCGAGTAACGCAGGACATATCTTGCTATTTGCTCCGGCGCAAATAAATCCGTCCGCGAAGGACGGAAGTCGAGTATCTCAAAAAAGAACGCTTCATGGCTCGAAAGCTTCGGCTTGCCGCTTGGGTGCAAAGTTACTAAGCCTTGTGTCTAAATCACTTACCTCTTACGGAGCCACAAATACGCAGATCGAAGCCACAAGTACGCAGTTAGCAAAAAGGGCAGAAACAAGGGGGTAAAGGCTTCTATATTTGCCCTGTCGGACGGCTGTTTGCGGGTCGGTGGACACACCTGCCTGCCCAAGTCTAAAAACCTTGCCGCAGTCATTTGAACAGACAATTACGGAAATGGAAATAGAAATGAGAATATGTACAAGTTATTGCACCCGTCGCCCCTCACACCCTTGTGCAAGGGTACAAGTGTGGACGTATGGATGGGTGGACGTGTGCAGGTATGACTCCCGTCATATAGCTCCACTCCTATGCAAGGAGGGACATATCCCAAAAGGCGGGTCTATGTTCCCTTATCGGAATACCTCGCCGTATGCCTGTCCGGGGATTTATTCCCTCACAGACTCATTTCCATATCTGCCTTTTCAAGGAAACAAGCCAAGGCGTGCATGCGCCTTTCCACACATATATGTAGAACCATTAAACAGAAAATGAAATGAAAAAGAAACCTGTTTTCATTGCCTTCTCCACCCAAAAGGGCGGTGTCGGCAAAACGACCTTTACGGTCTTGACGGCAAGTTACCTGCACTATGCCTGCGGGTATAACCTTATTGTGGTGGATTGCGACTATCCGCAATTCAGCATCAATGCGATGCGTCAGCGTGACGCACAGGGCGTGGAACGCAACCCCGCGCTGCAAGAATTGGCAGCCACCCAATTCTCCGAGTTGCAAAAGCCCACGTACACCATCCTTTGTGCCACGGCAGAGGCAGCCGTGGATACGGTCAGGGAATATTTGGAAACGCACGAATCGGATACGGATTTCGTCTTTTTTGACCTGCCCGGAACCATCAACAATGACGGTGTGCTGACCACCCTCTCCGGCATGGATTACATCTTCACGCCCATCTCCGCCGACCGTATATCCTTGGAAAGCACGCTGAGCTTTTCAGCCATCATCAAGGAGGCGATTACCGATAATGCTGACACTGTCAACAAAGGAATTTACCTCTTTTGGAACATGGTGGACGGCAGAGAGAAAACACCCCTCTATGCAATGTATGAAAAAGTCATTGCCGAGTTGGGACTTCCTGTCTTGAAGACGGCAGTCCCCAATACGACCCGCTACAAAAAGGAAGTGATGGATGAGGGTACGACCCTTTTCCGCTCGACCATCTTTCCCGCCTCCCGTACGCTGCTTAGAGGCAGTCGTCTGAAAGAGCTTGTGGAGGAAATCTTGTCCATCGTAACCCCTGAAGCATATGGCAGGAAAGAATAAAGGGGCGATAGATCCCGTCGCTATCCGGGAACTGATTTCGCAGGGTATCCCGATGAAAAAGAAAGAGAGCGAGATGATACCCCCTTCCACTGTCGAAGAGATGGATGCGTCTGTTTCGGAAACACGGAAAGAGGTCTCGGAAGAACCGCAACTACCCATCCGAACACGTCGCAAGAATCCTGCCAAGGGAGATTACATCTCGCTCTTCATGCACCGCAATGACCTATACGACCGTAAGGCAATCTACATCTCCAAAGAATTGCAGGACAAACTGTCGGAGATCGTCCTCTTCATCCGAAAGAGAGAGATGACATTGGGTATGTACGTGGAAAACATCCTCCTCAAACATTTAGAGGACTACAAGGAGGAAATCAACCGATTAAGTGAAAAGAACTTCAAGAAATTATTGTGATATGAAACAGAGAAAAGATCAACCAATGGCAGGTAATAAGTCCTGCAGAGCGCAAAAAAGCGTCTCCTCGAAAGTAACCATCCGTAACTCCACCACACTCATCGAACGCTCCGAGGGGCATTCCGAAACTCACATTCAAGAGGAGAAAGGAGACTACGAAACCGCCTTCCTGCAACCCTTGAACATCGGAGATCGGAAGGGCGTGTTCATTTCCAAAAGGACACAGGAAGAGATTGCCGAAATCGTCTATGTGGCAGCCGCAGGCAGACTGACGATCGGAGCATTCGTGGAACATATCCTCCAGCATCATTTGGAGATGCACCGCGACGAGATAGATGCCTTGTTCGAACAACAATTCCGTAAACGTTTCGAGCGATGAAGCAGGTCATCTTTATTCTGCTGTTGGTAGGCTTAGCCTATCTCGGCAGCGTACAGGTTGCCCGCTTCCTGTATGGACGCTATCGGAGTGCCGTGAGACTCTACCGTGACTTGCGGCTCTTTTTCCGAGAACGAGGCAAGGGGAAATTCGTCGTTACCATCCGCATCCCCCAGAAGGAACTCTCCCAAGAGGAGAATGTCCTTTTAGCTGAGTTGCCCATTGACGAAGAGTTACAGGAACAGACGCCTGAAACGGAAGTGTCCGAAGCGACCGCTCCAACTATTCTCGAAGAGGATTATGTATTGGTGGAAGTCCAAGGTGAAAGCCACTCCCTCTCGGAAAGCATCACAGCGGAAGAGCTGCAACAAATGGGCAGTGTCCTCTCCTGTAAGAATGCCCCGATAGAAGAAGCTGCGAAAGCCGCCGAAACCATCTATAAGATACACGACTCCCCGATGTTCCAAGCGATTAAGAAAGCGGCCGGAGAACGTGTCCGCGAACTGCTGGAGCGCGTTGCCGAAGAAGCTCCGAAAGAGGTTCAGTCAGGCAACTTCGATTACAAACGATTCATCAAGACATAGTATTCACCCACTCAAAGAAAAGAGAAAATATGAGTAAACCCATTTATATTGCCATCGCTTCCCCAAAGGGAGGTGTCGGCAAAACCTCGCTTACGGTACTTGCCGCAAGCATTCTGCATTACCACAGAGGATGCGATGTCGCCGTCGTGGATTGCAACCATCCCGCCTATACCATCGCCCGTCTGCGACAACAAGAGTCGGAAGAACTGAATCATCAAAGCCTGATGCGCCTGAAACATCGGACAGCCTATGCCCCTTATCCGATTATCTGCACTCCGGTGCGGGAAGCCCTGAGGCGAGTGGAGCAACACTGTGTGGACAGCCATCCTCGATGCATTCTTTTCGACCTCCCCCCATTGATGCGTACCGAAGGGACGGTGGAACTGCTTTCAGCAATGGATGCCGTTCTCTTTCCCGTTACGGGCAGGGCGATGGATATGGAAGCCGTCCGCCATTTCATCGACATCTTGGGAGAGCAGATATTGACTATGGGAAAGGGTAATATCAAGGAGCTTTACCTGCTTCGCAATATGATAGAGGCTTGGGAACGAGAGGATGCCGACGAACGCTGCCGCACCCTTGCCGATGAAACGGGAGCTTTGCTAATGCAAACTTCATTGAGCCACTCCCGTTTGTATCGTCCGTTCCTTTCCGAACGCAAAAGAGGAGTATGTACCCTCTTCCCTCCTCACGGAGGAAAGTTGAGTCAGCTATGCAACGGGTTGGGCGATGAACTTCACGAAATCCTGCAACGCCTATGTTCCGAATAGTCCTTGTCCTTCTCTTGCTCTACCTTTTGTGGCTACTGCTTTTTCTCTTGTATGAACGAGGAAAAAGAAAGAACAGAGCAATTAAGAAAAAGCCTTGCCAAACGGTCAGTGAAGTGGAAATCATCGGTAAAAGTCGCTTCAAGCTCAGCCACTCGACGCCACAAGTACGCAGTTATCCAAAAGGCGAGGTGGAAGCAAAAAAGGCTTCTACATTTGCTCCTGAAAACGGACAAAATCCATCGGAAGAGCCGGATGAACAGCCCGACATAGATGAGATCCCTTTAGTGTATGAGTCCTCGGATTCTTCATCCTTTGAAGAGGAAGATGAGGAACTTCCCATACAGGGGGAAAGCGAATACGCCATGGGAATTGATTTTGAACGGGTGCTGGAAGCCTTGTCGGTCATTCACCGCCACGCCCACACCGACGCAGAGCGACAGAGAACCGGTGATACGCTGAGTGAGTTGGAAGGAACCCACCTGATGGAAACGCTCCGAAGCGATGAGAAACGCTCGGCCACGATCGATGAGATCATCCGTGCCCGTTTCGAGGAACTTTACAGCGGTGAAAAGGCATAACGTCCCTTCCGAACGGTCTTGACCCAATCGTATGAACCCTTTAATGCAACAGAAGCAATGAAAGAAAAAGAGTACGGCTGACCCTAAGAGAGCCACCACTAACATCCGAAAGTAACAACAGTATTCATCCGTCGGGAGAACCTATCCAATCCTCTCGGCACAAAACAAAGATTTATGACCAAAAGACATTTTCTAATCGCAGCCGTCCTGCTGCTTTCCATTTCCTCTGCCTTTGCCCAAGGCAACGGCTTGTCGGGCATCAACCAAGCCACCAACATGGTGACGAGCTATTTCGACCCTGCCACGAAACTCATCTACGCCATCGGTGCAGTCGTGGGACTTATCGGAGGAGTAAAGGTGTATAGCAAGTTCTCGTCTGGAGATCCCGACACCTCGAAGACCGCCGCAAGCTGGTTTGGAGCGTGTATTTTCCTCATTGTCGCCGCCACCATTTTGAGAAGTTTCTTCCTCTAAGCCTATGGAGACCTATCCCATCAACAAGGGAATCGGTCGCTCGGTAGAGTTTCAGGGCGCGCACGTAATGGTTCTTTGGCAAATGCGTCGATAGCAAGACGTTAGGCAAGTGTTCGATAGCCTATCATCGATCGGCTTATCCGAAAGGGAAACCGGACGGGGAGTATAGCCTGCCGATAAACTGATAAGTCATACAGTTACCAAGTATGCGACTGAATCAGGAGATGAAAGATAGATACGAGGATAAAGTCTGGATTGATTGAACGATAGTCCAAGTGGCACAACTCGAAACTGTGGCGGAAGGTAACTACAGACGCCATACTGTAACACACTCGATTCGACCTTGGAGGGTTGGGTGCAGAACAGGTTACAGCACAACTGCGATAAGCAGAAACGGGCGAAAGTCGTATCCGACAATCTATCAAAGCTATGTTGCCGAAGAATTAAACGTGGATTGCCTAACCCGGAATGCCGAAAGGCTATTAGGTTTCAGACCTATGAAAATCCGGTATGGCAACGGAGCCACCGTAGTAGTCCGAGCGAGGGAAAGCCTCGTACATGGCGAAGGGTGGCAGCTAACATTTTTAATACAAATTAACGGATAATGTGTGAGACATTATGAGAAATCCAGAGAGAGTATTAAACAGTCTGTCAGAGCACAGCAAAGTTTCGAGCTACAAGTTTGAACGGCTCTACAGGGTTCTATTCAATTCGGAAATGTTTCTCCTCGCCTACCATAATATACAAGGTAGGCAGGGAAATATGACGGAAGGTTCCGACGGTAAAACTATCGACGGAATGAGCCTGAAACGGATTGAAAATTTGATTGATGCGCTCAAAGATGAGTCGTACCAACCAAAACCGGCAAGAAGGACGTACATCCCGAAGAAAAACGGGAACATGCGACCTCTCGGCATACCGTCTATTGACGACAAATTAGTGCAGGAGGTATTGCGAATGCTGTTGGAAGCAATTTATGAAGGTAGTTTTGAGAACACCTCGCACGGTTTCCGACCCAAACGCAGTTGCCACACCGCACTGATACAGGTGCAGAAGAATTTTACTGCGGCCAAGTGGTTTATCGAGGGCGACATTGAAGGATTCTTCGATAACATCAACCATGATGTACTTATCGGAATCTTGAAAGAACGTATCGCAGACGACCGCTTTATCCGGCTAATGTGGAAATTTTTGAAAGCTGGCTACATCGAAGATTGGACATTTCATAGAACATACAGCGGAACACCGCAAGGTGGCATCATTAGCCCGATACTGGCTAATATCTATCTCGACAAGCTGGATAAGTACATGAAAGAGTATGCCTGTCAATTCGATAGAGGCGACAGACGGGCAATGAACCTTGAGTACAAACGGTATTCCAGGAAAATTTGGTGGCTCGGCACAAAGCTGAAGCAAACCAAGGATAAAGATACTCGGAAGGAACTGATTGACGCGATTAAGCAACATCAGAAAAACAGGATGCACTTACCCTCTGTCGATGAAATGGACGAGGGATATAGACGGATTAAGTATGTGAGGTATGCCGATGATTTTATTATCGGAGTGATTGGCAGTAAATCGGACTGTGAGGCCATCAAAGAGGATATTAAGAATTTCCTCGGCGAGAAACTGAAATTGACGCTCTCCAAAGAAAAGACCTTAATCACGCACGGCAATAGAAAGGCAAAATTCCTCGGCTATGAAATCTATGTCCGACCATTCACGGATAAGACGTTAAGAGGCGAGAAATCGGGAGTACTTATTAAGGCTTACGGCAAAAAGGTAGTGTTGGAAGTGCCAATGTTCACAATGCGGGATAAACTTCTCTATTACGAGGCGATGGAAATTCATCAATTCGAGGGTAAAGCGAAATGGAAACCCACAAGCCGGACAAAGTTGCTACATCTGGACGACCTCGAAATACTGGATGCCTATAACAGAGAAATCCGAGGTTTTGCAAACTATTTTTCTATCGCAAATAACAGTTCACACCTGAATTCTTTCAAGTACATCATGCAATACAGTCTGTATAAGACTTTTGCACGAAAGTACAGTACGACAGCCCGAAAGATTATCGCAAAGTATCGACATCACAAAGATTTTGCGGTTTTCTATGAGGACAAGAAAGGAGGAAAGAAGATGCGGGTATTCTTCAACGGGAGCTTTAAGCGTAAAACAACCGCGATGGACGCGAGTTGTGATTATGTAGCCAACACGATTTTCAATACCACTGTATCAAGCCTTATACAAAGGTTAAAAGCGGGTAAGTGTGAATTGTGTGGCGCAACGGAAAACATTGAAATACACCACGTCAAAAGACTCAAAGACTTAAAAGGCAAAGAGCCATGGAAAATCCAAATGATTGGACGTCAGAGAAAGACGTTAGCTGTATGTATTCCCTGTCACAACAAGATACATCACGGGATAATAGACTGAATATGTTAGTGGAGAGCCGTGTGCGCCGAGAGGTGCAAGCACGGTTCGGAGGCGAGTTCTTGGAAACCTACCGTAGAAATACGGCAAGGCACCGGGTTCTTAGCCTACGACTCAAAAGCCAATACCTGTTCATTTTTGCCGGAGGGCTGCTCGCCCTTTTCGTGCTGTTTGTCATCCTCTATATGGCAGGTGTCAATCAATGGATCTGTATCGGCTTCGGAGGGACTGCCGCATCCGTTCTGGTGTGGCAGACCTTCTCCCTGAACAGGAAGTACGGGGAACACGGACTGATGAAGCGTTCCGCGCTGCACAGCCATCCCCGCTACCTCATCAACCGACGACGCATTCCCCGTCTGCTGCGACACAAGGAGCTGCCGAGACGAAAGAGAGGAGAGAATAAAAGAATGAACAAAGGAAAGGAGGAGAAAGAATGAGAAACGTACTGAAAGCCACTACGCTGGAGAACCGCTTTCCGCTGCTTGCCGTCGAAGAGGGATGCATCCTCTCGAAAGACGCCGACATCACGGTCGCCTTCCGGGTCGAACTTCCCGAACTTTATACGGTGACAAGTGCGGAGTATGCCGCCATCCATTCGGCTTGGGTGAAGGCAATCAAGGTATTGCCAACCTACAGCATCGTGCACAAGCAGGATTGGTTCGTCAAGGAAGGCTATCGTCCGGACTTGCAAAAGGAGGATATGAGTTTCCTCTCCCGCAGTTTCGAGCGGCACTTCAACGAGCGACCGTTCCTGAATCACGCCTGCTATCTGTTCCTGACCAAGACAACCAAGAACCGCAGCCGGCAACAGAGCAACTTCTCTACCCTCTGCCGTGGGCATATCATCCCCAAGGAGGTACGGGACAAGGATACCGCCCGCAAGTTCCTCGAAGCCACCGAGCAGTTCGAGCGGATTATGAACGAGTGCGGTTTTGTTCGTCTTACCCGACTGAACGACGAAGAGATTGTCGGCACGGAAGAAAAGCCGGGACTGATAGAGAAGTATTTCTCGCTTTCCCTCTCCGACACGACGGTCTTGGAGGACATTGACCTGAGAGCCGACCGGATGCGTATCGGCGACAAACGGCTCTGCCTGCATACCCTTTCCGATACGGAAGACCTGCCCGGGCTGGTAGGCACGGATATGCGCTATGAGCGTTTATCCACTGACCGCAGCGACTGCCGCCTTTCCTTTGCCGCTCCCATAGGGCTGTTGCTCTCGTGCAACCACATTTACAACCAGTATGTCTTGATTGATGATAGTGCCGAGAACCTGCAACGCTTCGAGAAGAGCGCACGGAATATGCATTCGCTCTCCCGTTACAGCCGGAGCAACCAAATCAACAAACAGTGGATTGACGAGTATCTGAACGAGGCGCACAGCTTCGGACTTACCTCCGTCCGCTGTCATTGCAACGTCTTGGCGTGGAGCGAGGAAGAGGAGGAACTTCGCCGTATCCGTAACGACGTGGGCAGCCAACTCGCACTGATGGAGTGCAAGCCTCGACACAACACGGTGGATGTGCCGACGCTGTTCTGGGCGGGCATCCCCGGCAATGAAGCCGACTTTCCTGCCGAAGAGAGTTTTTACACGTTCATCGAACAGGCGGTCTGCTTCTTCAATGAGGAGACCAACTACCGTGATTCGTTGTCACCGTTCGGCATCAAGATGGCAGACCGCAGTGGCAAGCCCATTCATCTCGATATCTCCGACCTGCCGATGAAGAAAGGCATCACCACGAACCGAAACAAATTCATCTTGGGGCCATCGGGTTCGGGCAAGTCGTTCTTCACCAACCATCTGTTAAGGCAGTACTGGGAGCAGAACACCCATATCGTCTTGGTAGACACGGGAAACAGTTATCAGGGCTTGTGCGAGATGATACGCCACAAGACACAGGGCGAGGACGGGGTCTATTTCACCTACTCGGATGAAAGTCCCATCAGTTTCAATCCCTTCTATACCACCGACAAGGTGTATGATGTGGAGAAAAGGGAGAGCATCAAGACACTGCTGCTGACCCTTTGGAAGAAGGATAACGAGCCAGCCACCCGTTCGGAGGAGGTCGCCCTCTCCAATGCCGTTTCACTCTTTATCGAGCGTATCAAGACGGACGACGGTCTCGTTCCTTCGTTCAACAGCTTTTACGAGTATCTCACCACCGATTATTCGGCTCTGCTTCGTGAGAAAAAGGTCAGGGAAAAGGATTTTGACTTGGCCAACTTTCTCAACGTGCTGGAGCCGTACTACAAAGGTGGGAATACGACTACCTGCTGAACTCGGACAAGCAGCTTGACCTGCTTAACGCCCGCTTTATCGTCTTCGAAATCGATTCCATAAAGGATCATCCCATTCTTTTCCCCATTACCACCATCATCATTATGGAACTCTTCATCAACAAGATGCGACGTCTGAAGGGAATACGGAAAGTCATCCTTATCGAGGAGGCTTGGCTGCGACATGTAAGTCTTGTATATGATTGTTTAACATTCCATTCCACGCGCTGGA
>ERZ791621.153-NODE-153-length-45771-cov-5.8763_pt1 | contig 45771 bp, 43 predicted proteins | sample MGYA00510270_ERZ791621 | MGnify/ENA primary metagenome ERZ791621 (study PRJEB30046, sample SAMN00715189) | human gut metagenome | study: EMG produced TPA metagenomics assembly of the A metagenome-wide association study of gut microbiota in type 2...
TTTAAGACGCACACGTCACTCCGAGAAACATTAAATCAGGCTGACTTAGACTTGCCTTATTTTCGTACAACGGAACAAAACAGTCCCGGCTTGATGCAATTTGCCAATCGAAAACCCCCGGAACCACCCTACACGAGGAAACTCATGTCACCCGCAAACCAATATTTATCAGATAACGCGTTCTATAAAGCAAAAAAGGAACCACAAAACCATTCTAAGTTTTGCGGTTCCCAATTAGGAAGAATTTGTAATTTAAATATTGTGAATTAACTGCTGCTCTGCAAGCCACATAATCGCTTACAAGATTTTACAAGATGCATGGCATTTTACAAATGCCAGATATCCTCATTGTACTGTGCAATGGTACGGTCTGATGAGAAGAATCCTGCCTTACTGATGTTGACAAGCATTTTCTTAGCCCATGTCATACGGTCTTCGTAATCTGCGTAGATACGCTCTTTGGTTGCAACGTACTCCTCGAAATCCGGAAGAGTCATGAACCAGTCTTTGTTTAACAGCTCGTTGTAAAGGCGCTCTAAGTTCTCTGCACATCCGACTGCTTTCATCTGATCGCTTACGATGAAATCGATCGCACGTTTGATGTTTGCATCGTTCTCGTAGTAGCTTCTGGATACATAATCAGCTTTCTCGTAGTGTCTGATAACTTCCTCAGAAGACTCACCGAAGATATAAATGTTGTCATCACCAACGAACTGATGCATTTCAACGTTTGCTCCATCCATGGTTCCGATTGCAACGGCACCGTTTAACATGAATTTCATGTTGGATGTTCCACTTGCCTCTTTGGAAGCTAAAGAGATCTGCTCATGGATATCTGCTGCCGGGATCAGTTTCTCAGCTAATGTTACGTTGTAGTTTTCTACCATCACTACTTTTAAGTATGGTGCGACTTCCGGATCATTTGCGATCAGTTCCTGTAAGCAGAGGATCAGATGAATGATGTCCTTTGCAATGATATATGCCGGAGCTGCTTTTGCACCGAAAATAACAGTGATCGGACGAGCCGGTTTCTTTCCTGCTTTGATCTCGAAATATTTGTGGATCACATAAAGAGCATTCATCTGCTGTCTCTTGTACTCATGTAATCTCTTGATCTGGATATCGTAGATAGAGTTATCATCTAATTCGATCCCCTGTGTTTTTGCAAGATAATTCTTTAACTCTGTCTTTCTTGTACCTTTTACTGCAAGAAGTTTCTTTAATACTTCTTCGTCATTTACATATGCGCCGAGTTTCTCTAACTCTTCTGCATTTTTCTTAAATCCAGGTCCGATTAAGGATGTGATAAATTCGGTCATCTCCGGATCGCAGTGTAATAACCAGCGGCGGAATGTGATACCGTTTGTCTTATTATTGAACTTCTCCGGATAAATCTTGTAGAAGTTATTTAACTCTGTATTCTTTAAGATCTCTGTGTGCAGGTAAGCAACACCGTTAACACTGTATCCGTAATGAATATCCATATGTGCCATATGAACACGTTTCTCATCATCGATGATCGCTACGGATTTGTCATCATATTTCTTTACAACACGGCTGTTTAATTCGTAAATGATCGGCAGTAACTGCGGAACCGCTTTCTCTAAGAAATGAATCGGCCATTTTTCAAGTGCTTCTGCTAAAATGGTGTGGTTTGTGTAAGCACATGTCTTAGATACGATATCGATTGCTTCATCCATTAAGATTCCACGCTCCATCAACAGACGGATCATCTCAGGAATTACCATACTTGGGTGTGTATCGTTGATCTGGATCACTGCATACTCATTTAATTTGTGAAGATCTCCGCCTCTTGCAAGTGTCTCATCAATGATCAGGCGCGCTGCGTTGCTGACCATGAAGTACTGCTGGTATACACGAAGGATTCTTCCCTTATCATCGGAATCATCCGGATATAAGAATAATGTTAAATTCTTTGCAATATCCTCTTTGTCAAAATCGATGCCGTCTCCAACCAAACTCTCATCCACTGTCTCAACATCGAACAGATGAAGTTTTGTGGTACGGTTCTCATAACCGATCACATCGATATCATATAATCTGGACTGTAACGTAAAACCGCCAAACTGAATCGGGTAAGTAACGTCTGTTTTTGTCAGCCAGCTTTCTTTTTCAATCCATGGGTTTGGTGTTTCATTCTGCAGATTGTTTTTGAATACCTGTTTGAACAATCCGTAATGGTAATTTAAACCAACACCGTCACCGTTTAAACCAAGGCTTGCGATAGAATCAAGGAAGCATGCTGCAAGACGTCCAAGTCCGCCGTTTCCTAATGACGGCTCCGGCTCAACCTCCTCGATCTCTGCAAGGCTCTTGCCGTTATCTGCTAAAAGTTTTTTCACATCCTCGTAAATACCAAGGTTGATCAGGTTGTTGGATAATAATTTACCGATCAGGAACTCAGCGGAAATGTAATATAATTTACGTTTTCCCTGATTGCTTTCTTTTTCCTTAGCCATTCCTTTTGTCATCTCAAGCAGTGCATAGTAAAGTTCCTCATTTGTGCACTGTGAAATTTCTTTGCCACATCTGTTTGATACGATTTCCTGTAATTTCATTTTTTCCTCCATTCCAGCGCCCCTGCGCTGTTTTCATTATGTTCCCCAATTTTAATGTTTATGCTTGTTCCTGTTGTCCTGATTTCGCTTTTTTTCGCAAAATCATTGTTTATGATGTTATTATAGTTTCCATACTCACTTTTTTCTTGTAATATTGACTCAAAAAGTGGTACAATCCTATCATCATGAATATTTTAGAATATGAAAACTACCAGGAAAAAATTTCACATGGCGATCCTTTATTTCCTTATATCACATATCTCTGCTCAATTCCGTTAGATTTCGGGTATGTGCCGATGCACTGGCACGATGAGATGGAAATTATCTATATAAAAAAAGGAAAAGGCACGATCACGGTCGATTTCGCCCAGCACATGGTAACTGCAGGAGACATTGCCCTGATTCTTCCGGGACAGCTTCACTCGATCGGGCAGTTTGAGTCTGAATCCATGGAGTACGAAAATATCATTTTTCACCCAAACATGCTGATCTCCAAGAAAACGGATACCTGTAATACGGATTTTTTAGTTCCGCTGATCTCCGGCAATGTCTCCCTGCCGCTTTTGTATACACCGGACAGTCCGCATTATGGGGAGATTTCTGCCTGTATCGATGCAAATGATGAGATATGCAAAACTTATCCGTCCGGTTATCAGCTTTTTATCAAAGGACAGCTTTTTCTGCTGTTTTATACTTTGTTTCATAAGTGCAGCACAAAAGAACTTTCCGGCAAAGACCGCAGCAAGTCTTTAGAAAAAATGAAGCTGATCCTAAAATATGTAGAAAACAATTATATGGAAAAGATCACGATCGAAGATATCGCAAACGAAGTGGACTTAAGCCAGTCCCATTTTATGAAATATTTTAAAAATACCATGGGAACCTCTTTCGTCGATTATCTCAACGAATACAGGCTCACCATGGCATCAAGACTTTTGATCTCCTCCGACTCTTCAATCCTTGCGATCGCATCGGAAGTCGGTTTTGAAAATCTTTCTTATTTTAACCGTATTTTTAAGAAACGCTTCGGACAGACCCCCCGCGAATACCGCAGGCGGCAGTCGCCAGATACGGTTCATCCATAAGCCTGACATCCACTGTCAGGCTTTGCGCCTAAGATCCTGTCATGTCCGATCACGCAGTAAGATGAGCAGCAGCCACCGCCGGCCCAATCAGATTCTCATAGAATTCTTCTGCCGGCTGTGGTCTGCCGAATAAGAATCCCTGGATATAATCCGGATCTAACTCTGATATCTTTTTAAACTCACTCTCTGTCTCAATTCCCTCAACACAGAGCGTCAGCCCAAGTTTGTGCGTCATCGTGATGATCTGTGTCATCAGATCGTGTTCGTACTGGTTATTTAATGCTTTTAATGTAAAGGAACGGTCGATCTTGATATAATTCGGTCTTAGATCACCAAGACAGTGAAGATTGGAATATCCTGTTCCAAAATCATCTAAAATTACAAGTACACCGTTTTTCTTTAATCCATCCCACAGTTTTTTGAAATGTGTATTAGAATCCAGATAACCACTTTCTGTCAGCTCAATTCCTACTGCGGACGGTTCAAGTCCGTAAAGACGCAGTGCTGTCAGTATCTCTGTCAGAACACGGCTTTTCATGACCTGCACATAGGACAGATTGATATTGATCCTGAAATCAGGAATATATTTCTGCCATCTGCTGCAGGTTGAGATTGCCTGATGAAGCATCCATTTTCCTGCCGGAATGATCAGACCGGTTTCCTCCAGCAGCGGAATAAATTCTACCGGAGAGATACGCTCCCAGCGGACTGTATCTTTTGCCCCGTTTTCATCTTCCTTTACACATACCACTTCTTTTTCAGACTCTCCCGCCTGAATTTTTTCCGGCATGGAAAAACGCATCAGTGCCTCTGCACCGACCAGCCGGCGTGTCTTTGTGTCCACGATTGGCTGATAATAAGTCTCAAATCCCTCAAATCCATGATTTACTGCATGATGAAGCTGGCGTGTGATCTGTTTCTTCCGTAGAAAACTGTCATAATCTTCCTTCATAAATATATAACAGCGGTTCTTTCCCAGATCTTTGGCAGTGTTAAGAGCATACTCGGACAATTTCATGATATTTTTGTATGTTCCGGATGTCTTTGCTGTATCGACAGCCCCCGCAGATATGGTAAATACAGATTTATATCCATTTTCCTCAATAAATACGTCAAGACTCTTCCGGATTGCTTTATAGAGTTCCGTTGCTGCTTCCATATCACCACCGGAAAAATCAACAACCATGAACTCATCTGCTAATACACGGTACAGCTTCTGCCCCGGTTTGATGTTAGCGCTGATACAATCTGCCGTACTTTTTAAGATATAATCGCCATACTCCATTCCGAAGTCACCATTGATATCCCGAAAATCATCAATGCCAATACGAAGGAAAAATCCATCCGGCAGTCCGTCCCCAAACTGCTCCACATAAGCCGAAAGGCTCGATTCACCAAGCAGTCCGCTGACATTGTCTGCCTTTTGTTTCTGACCGATCTCATTGATACATCCAACCAGAAAATGTGGTCTTCCGTCAGCGTCATTTAACACACGCCCCCTGCAGTTGATCCAGACCGGATGCCCCTCACGGTCTAACCACCGGTAATGCATATTATGAAAAATAATCTCCCCATTCATAATACGGTTAAACTCTTCATCCAGACGCGGCTGATCTTCTGTGTACACAAATGTATGATGCTCTTTTGCTGCATTGTCAAAAGTTTCCCCTGGTAAAAGGAAACGATCTGTCGCATGTTTTGAGATCTTATAAAAATCTTTCTGCAGATCAAACACATACAGATAATCGTCCATACACGGATTAAACAATTCCACGATATATTCCATCTGTTCTCTTGAAAAACTATTCATCATCGTGTCCATCTTCTTCTCCATTTCTGCAAATCCCAAAAATTTTCATTTACAGTTCGTTGTTTTTATTTTTCCAAAAATATATGGTAATATTCGTTTACTATCGCTAATACGGAAGCAGATAATATCCAAGTACACCGCTTACAATCCCCACTGCTGCGCCTGCTGCGACATCGAGTACCGTATGAACACCCCCGATTACCCGGATCACTGCGATCAGAATCCCTGTCACTGCAAGTATACAACCTGCCACCGGATTCTTTACAAATACCGTAACAGCAATCACAAATACAGAAAACACATGACGGCTCGGAAACGATTTTCCACTGGTATCCTTGTCTAACACCGGCGGAATGCCGTATTTTTCATAAGGTCGCGGTTCATTGATAATCTTACGTGACACCGACACTACCACAAATGAAACCGCCGGTACCAGTACCGCCTGCAGCAGGAAAGTATCTCCTAAAAAAAACAAATACAGCAGATAAAGCGGATAACTGAAAAAAACGATCCCTGTAAAAATCCTGTTTGCCCAGACGATCCGGCAGATTTTTTTTTTATCCTGTAAAAAGTACCCCATCATCTTCCGGTAAGTCTGCTGCGTCATGATGAGACCTCACTTCCCACAACCGATAAAAATGCACCGATAAAAATACAGAAATCTGAGATATTAAATATGATCCCACGCAGCCACTTCGGTCCAAAATTAAACTTCACATAATCAACCACATACCCTCTGGTATAACGGTCCAGCAGATTATTTAGCCCTCCACCGACAAGTAAAGATGCACCTGTCTTGCTCAGACGGTGCCCCGGCATACGAAGCAGGAAATAATATAAAACTCCGACAAAAAACATGATCACCGTATGCAGCGTGCGCATTACACGGGGCTTTTTTGCCAGGAAATTAAGTGCAGCCCCGCGGTTATAATATTTTTCGATCAGAATCTTATTCCGCCGCCTCGGATGCACCACATATCTGGCATATTTTTTATCCATATGGTGCTTGATCCACAAATCAGAACCAAATACAATCCCTGCTAGTAATATATATGGCATGCAAATCTCCATTTCTAAACAATCTGTTGTGTCTGTTGTATTTCTTCCTATTATAATGCTTTTGTTTCAAAAAGAAAAGTACATAACCATATTTTATTTATCACTTTCCAAGTGCCTTTTCCAACTCTTCGATCACGATCTTAAGTGCCTTGATCCTTGCATACCGCTTGTCTACCGACTCTAAAATATGCCACGGCGCATACGTGGTACTTGTTTTCTGGATCATTTCATTGACCGCATCTTCATACTGATCCCATTTTTCACGGTTGCGCCAGTCCTCATCTGTGATTTTCCACTGCTTCTGCGGTGTATTCTGCCGCTCATTGAAACGTTCCAACTGCGTATCCTTATCGATCTGCACCCAGAACTTGATAATGACAGCGCCCCAGTCGTGCAGCTCTTTTTCAAACTCATTGATCTCGTTGTAAGCACGTTTCCAGTCATTTTCACTGCAGAATCCCTCAAGGCGTTCTACCATGACTCTGCCATACCAGGTACGGTCAAAGATCGCAATATGCCCTGTCTTTGGCAGCCTTGTCCAGAAACGCCAGAGATAATGTCTCGCTTTCTCGTGCGGCTCCGGACTTGCGATCGGATGTACTTCATAGCCTCTTGGGTCCAATGCGCCTGTGATCCGTTTAATATTGCCACCCTTTCCTGCCGCATCCCATCCCTCGTATGCAATGATAACCGGAACCTTTTTACGGTACAGACGGTTATGAAGTTCTCCTAATCTGTGCTGTAATTGTTTCAGCTCTTTTTTGTACGCATCTTCTTCCATCGTCTTATCCAGTGGAATCTCAGATAATAACGGCATTTTTTTCATGGAAAATACATTCTGTAAGATCGGTACTGCCATCGCATTATTGGCAAGTGCCACATCAATTCCCTCTGTCAGAATCTCAAGTGCCTGCAGCTCTGTCCATTTTTTTGATTCTGCATCAATGATATACCATGGTGCCGACGGCAGATTCGTTTCCTTTAAATAGGAATCAAATGCATCTGAGCATTTTTCATAGTGATCATTCTGCCAACGGTCATTTTTACTGACACGCCATCTGGTATCCTTCTCCTTCGACAGATGCTCTATACGTTTTTCCTGCTCAGATTTGGAAATCTGCAAAAATAATTTCACAACAAGATAACCGTTGTCTGTCAGCTGACGTTCAAACCGCTTGACACTCTCAATACGGTGCGCATATGCCTCATCGCTGATCTTTTCGTGCAGTCTTTCTTTCATGATCTCGTCCATCCAGCCGGAATCTAAGAAACTGAACTTGCCGTTTTCCGGAATCTTCACAAAATGACGGTACAAAAACGGCTTTCTTTTTTCCTCCTCCGTCGGTGCTGACATTGATTCTACCTTAAAAAATCGCGGATCGATATTTTTGATGATCTGACCGATCAGAGAACCTTTGCCTGCGGTTCCCCAGCCTTCGACCAGCACAAGTACCGGCAGTCCGTGTTCTTTTACCTTAAGCTGCTGCTCCTGTAATTTCATCCGTGCATCCTTAAGCCGCCCCTCTAATTTCTCATCCGACGGACGCTCTGGTTTTTCCCATTGTTTTAACATGCAAAACCCTCCATTCTTTCATGTTTTATTTTCACGTTCATCCAGTTCTTCTTTCTTTAGTTTTTCACATTCATTCTGAAATATCAAGCATTTTCATATTTTTTCAAAAAATATGTTTTCTGTTTATTAATTGTAAAAAAATGTGTCTTTTTTCACAGATTTATAGTATAGTAAAGATAGATAAATATTAAAGTTTTGTATGGTTTTTCCAACAGGAATCCATGCTATAAGGAGAACGCCTATGCTGGTTACATTAATACCCCTATTTGATGAAAACATAAAAGTCAGCGCATATTCTCTATATACGCAGAAAGCGAATTTCCTGCTTCACCCAAATCTTTTAGGAAGCGGAAGCAATGACGGTGCCGCCCAGATTGAAGGGTTCGAACTGATCTTAAATATGGGGCTTGAAACACTTTCCCCTGCAAAAGAGATTTTTGTTCCGGTCAATGAAATATCGATCTTTTCCGATATTCCTGCACAATGCGGTCTGCCACACGAATTTTTCGTATTACTGCTAAAAGGAAATATTCCATGTACACCAATGTATATTGACCGTGTAAAAGCGCTCAAAGAGATGGGATACCGTTTTGCCATCCGTAAACTTCCTGTATCAAGCTATGAGGCTTATCATGATCTGCTCACACTGATGGATTATGTCATGTTAGACTGTGAACAGATCGATATCAGTAAAGCCCGTATTTACTTTAATCAGGTTTATCCGGATATCAGACTCTGTGCTTCAAACATAACAGATACAGAGACCTTCGATGCGATCCGTCAGGATAAGAGCTGCTGCCTTTATGAGGGAAGTTTTTACAGACTGCCTGTCACAAAAGGAACACACAAGGTAGCTCCATTAAAGATCAATTACATTGAACTTATGAATCTGGTCAATACAGAAGACTTTGACCTGACAAAAGCAGCAGACATTATCGCTCATGACACTGCGCTTGTCATCTCACTTCTTCGTATGGTCAATCATATGGCTGTCAACTCGGAGATTACTTCTATCCGGCACGCGGCTGCCATGCTCGGACAGAAAGAGTTGAAACGCTGGATCAACACAGCCGTTGTCAATCAGTTGTGCTCTGACAAGCCAAACGAGATCACGCGTTTATCCCTGTTACGTGCAAAATTTGCCGAAAATCTCGCTCCTGCATTTGAACTTGGCGGAAAGGCTTCCGAACTGTTCTTAACCGGACTCTTCTCCGTGCTTGATATTATCCTCGACAAACCAATGGAGGAAGCACTATCCCTTGTCAAGGTTTCGCATGACATTGAAGATGCACTCATCCGGCAAAGCGGCATTTTTGCAGAACCGTTATATTTTATCAAACAGTACGAGGCTGGCAACTGGTCTGAAGTTTCAAGACTTATGATCTTAGAAAATCTCGATACACAGACCGTATATGATGCCTATATTGATGCCCTGAAATGGTACCGCGAGCTGTTTTCCGATACCTACCGGAGCTGATGCGCCAGGCATTTCGCTTCTTATAAAAATATGGGTGCAAAATCTGGTTCATAACTTAAAGACTGTCAAATTGCACAATCATAAATTCAAAATCCAGATTTTGGCACCCATGTTTTTTATTTTTCATTCTTTATCCGGTTTTTCTTTACAACTTTCTGTCTTGTGAATTCTTCCCTCTCTTTTTCTTCCAGATACTCCTGTATTTCACGCGACAATTTTTCATATTTCGGAATCGTAATATTCGATAGCGCATTTGCACGCTTCTGTGTTTTTTTTATATTATATGCAAGACGGTAGGCAGAATTTTCAACCTCTGCAAGGCGGATGGTAAGCTCTTTTACCTTTTCAAACTGCTGACATGCCTCATCTAACGACATTCTTGTATGATAAAAAGAATACGCAGGGGTCTGCTTGTTTTTTTCATACTCTACCTTTGGAATCTCCGTACCCATGACACTGCGGCGCTTGATACGGATGGAATTTTCCACCGGAACTGCCTTTGCGATCTGTTCTACCTGATGGATTCCCATCTGGATATTGGCTTTCTGCAATGCCTGATAGGCATTGGAAAATGTCTCATCGATCTGACTCTGGATATCCGACGCTTCCGTAATTAATTCCATCAATTCCCGGATCAAGATATTTCTTTTTTTATCCATCAGATCGAATCCCTGTCTGGATAATGCAAGCGCATTTTTTGCCAGTATGAGGTTTCCTTTCGTCGGAAACGTATTCGGATCCATGCGTCATCCCTCCCTGTAAAAAAATTTGCGGTGAACAGAATTATTCTTCCCTGTCCCAGTACTTTTCAAGGATCTTTGTATCAATACGGTCTAACTCTCCGCGTGGCAGAATATGAAGCAGTCTCCATCCGATATCAAGTGTCTCTGCCATTGAACGGTTCTCATCTTTTCCCTGCCCGATAAATTCTTTTTCGAAAGCTGTACCAAACTTTAAATACTGTTTATCGGTATCGGAAAGTTCATCCTCACCGATAACACTTGCAAGATCTCTCGCCTCGCCGACACGGGCATAGGATGAAAAGAGCTGATTGGCAAGATCCTGATGATCCTCTCTCGTGTATTTTTCACCAATGCCGTCTTTCATCAGACGCGACAAAGACGGCAGCACATTGATCGGCGGATAAATATTTTTCTGGTGAAGTGATCTTTCAAGTACGATCTGACCCTCGGTGATATAACCGGTAAGATCCGGGATCGGATGCGTGATATCATCATTTGGCATTGTCAGAATCGGGATCTGTGTCACAGAACCGGCCGATCCTTTTACGATTCCGGCTCTCTCATATAGAGCTGCAAATTCACTGTAGAGATAACCAGGATATCCTTTCCGGCTTGGGATCTCACCTTTCTGTGCCGATACCTCACGCATTGCCTCCGCAAACGATGTCATATCCGTCAGTATTACAAGAATATGCATATTTTTTTCAAACGCAAGATATTCAGCAGCAGTCAGAGCCACCTTCGGCGTGATCAGACGCTCTGCGACCGGATCATTGGAAAGATTTAAAAACATTGCAACATGATCACTTACACCACATTCTGCAAAACGCCGTTTAAAATATTCCGCCACGTCATATTTTACGCCCATTGCCGCAAACACGACTGCAAACGGCTCATCCTCATTTTCCCCGTCTCCTAAACTTGCCTGCTCTACGATCTGGGCTGCAAGCTCGTCATGCGGCAGACCGTTACCTGAAAAGATAGGAAGCTTCTGTCCACGGATCAGTGTTGTAAGACCATCGATCGCAGAGATACCGGTTCTGATATAGTTTCTTGGATATTCCCTGCTGCACGGGTTCATCGGCTGACCGTTCACGTCGCGTACAACCTCGGCACGTACTGCCCCAAGCCCATCAACCGGCTGTCCTAAGCCGTTAAACGTCCTTCCTAAGATCTCCTCTGATAATCCCACACAAAGTGGTCTGCCGGTTAACCTTGCATGCGTATTTAAAAGAGACATTTCCTCCGTGCTCTCAAATACCTGAACGACTGCATAATCATCATTGATCTCTACAATGCGCCCTAATTTTTTCTGTTTTCCATCCACGACCAATTCCACGATCTCATCATAGAAAGCACCTTTTACGCCTTCCACAGCAACTAACGGTCCATTGATCTCACTTAATCCCAGATACTCAATCGCCATACTAATCTCCATTCCTGCACTGCCCTCAGCGCATCTTAAGTTCGTGCGCAAACACAATTTATGCGTAGTCAGCCGCCTTTTATGCGTTTTCTGCCATCAGATGCTGATAAAATTCTTCAATTCTGTCATCATACAGATTCAGCTGTTCTAACTTGTCATTTGCCACATCATATTTAATGGATATGATCTTCTCAAATATATCACTTTCGCGCAGAAGCGCCATCGGCATATTCCGGTCGATCAAGGCTTTGCACCGGTCATACAGATGAAGGATGATCTCCATCATGCGAAGCTGTTTTTCCATCGGCACATAGGTATCTTCCTTATGGAATGCGTTCTGCTGCAGGAATCCAAGCCGGATCACACGTGCGATCTCAAGCACCAGCTTCTGGTCATCCGGGAGCACATCACTTCCGATCAGCTTTACGATCTCATTCAGACGATTTTCCATGGTAAGCAGATTTAAGATCTCATTCCGGCACTGTACAAATGTCGGTCCGACATTCGTCTCATACCATGCTGTCAGATCCGGAATATATTCGGAATAACTGGTCAGCCAGTTGATCGCAGGATAATGTCTCGCATAGGCAAGTGATTTATCAAGCGCAAGGAAACAGCGGACAAACCGCTTGGTATTCTGTGTGACCGGTTCCGAAAAATCGCCTCCCTGTGGGGAGACTGCTCCAATGATCGTCACACTTCCATCCGAACCATTTAGATTTTTCACATATCCGGCACGCTCGTAAAATGCAGAAAGCCTTGATGCTAAATATGCCGGGAAACCTTCCTCTGCCGGCATCTCCTCAAGTCTGCCCGAAAGCTCACGCAGTGCCTCTGCCCAGCGCGATGTGGAATCTGCCATGATCGCCACATGATATCCCATATCACGATAATATTCTGCCAGTGTAATGCCGGTATAAATACTTGCCTCACGTGCTGCTACCGGCATGTTGGAAGTATTTGCGATCAGTGTGGTACGATCCATCAGAAGGTTGCCGGTCTTTGGATCGTTTAACTCACCAAATTCCTCTAAAACGTTGGTCATCTCGTTTCCACGTTCCCCGCAGCCGATATAAATGATAATATCTGCATCACACCATTTTGCAAGCTGATGCTGTGTCATGGTCTTTCCTGTTCCAAATCCTCCCGGCAATGCCGCCGTACCGCCCTTTGCAATAGGAAAAAGTGTATCTAAGATACGCTGTCCCGTCACAAGCGGTCTGTCTGCCGGATACCTGTCTGATACCGGGCGCGGTTTACGGATCGGCCACTCCTGTGTCATGGTAAGTTCTCTTGTACTGCCATCCTCCGTCTGTATCGTAACGATCCCGTCACAGATTGTATATTTTCCATCCGGTTTTACAGTTGTTACCGTCCCGGATACTCCGGGCGGAAGCATCACACGATGTACGATCGACTTTGTCTCCGGTACCTCTGCAATAACAGAACCTTCTTTTACCTGATCACCAGCCTGTACCGTGATGTGCGTCTCCCAGAGTTTCTCTCTGTCCAACGCATCCGCCTGCGCACCTGTCGGGATAAATGCCCCGCTTTTTTCTGCAATCTTCTGCAGTGGACGTTCAATACCGTCAAAGATATTATTTAAGATTCCAGGAGCTAATTTTACACTGATGGCACTGCCGGCACCGATAACTTTTTCCCCCGGCTTTAACCCGGAAGTCTCCTCATACACCTGAATCGTCGTTTTCTCTTTCGTCAGCCGGATCACTTCCCCGACTAAATGTTTCTCTCCGACATATACCATCTCATTCATTTTATAACCGAGATTTCCCTGTATCGTGATAACCGGTCCGTTAATCCCATATATCTTTCCTGTTATACCCATGTCTGATCCTCTCACTACTATCCGTTTTCAGGCAGCCTATTGCTGCAAAATATTCCTGCAAATCAGTCTCTGCCCTAAGACAACTCATATCATATCCAGCAGGTTTCCTGTGCGCGTCTCATTCTCTCCGCAAACGATTCATCGATCAGAACGTTCTTTGACGGAATGACAGCCCGTATGCCACCGGAAAATTCATCCTCGGCAATCTCTACCTTACACCCACTCTTTTCCTGCAGCACTGTCTGCCTTTCCCGATCCGAGGGACTGATAAAAATTATCATTTCCTCACCCTGTGCAAATTCTTCTGCCTTCTTAATCTGGGCAAGTAAAAATGTCTCATATCCGTCTGTCTGCCGGTATGATGCGAGCTTCTTTATTACTATTTCAAATAATTCTCTGGTTTTCTGCTCTCTTCGCGCCTGATAATCTTTTTTCCAGGTCATCATCTGCTCCGCAGCCTGACGGTTTACTTCTTTTTTCTGTTTTTCTAAGAAAATACGTCTTGAGCTTTCAAGTGCAGCACGGCATGACTGTTCATGTTCTTCCATCGCCGACTGATAAATATTTTTCTGCTCGCCTAATATCGCCGCACTCTGACTGTTTGCAGCACCGATCGCCGCACCATAAAAAACTTCCAGTTTTTCATTGATCTCCATGCATCCATCCCCCGTTTACAGCTTCAGTCCGATCGCCTGACTAACATAATCCGTAATAAAATTCTTGCTTCTGCCACTTCCGTGCCGGTCCGGGATCTCCACAAACAAAGGCGTTCTCCGGTTTAATTTCAGATCACTCACCAGCTCCGGAAAATCCCTGCCTAACTTTTCTGTCAGCAATACAATGCCTATATCTGCCTGTCCCGTCACAAAGGTAAGTGCCTCTTCTAATTCTTCTCTCTCATGTACGACCACTCCCTCAACACCGGAAAGCCGCATCCCCGTATATGTGTCTATATTGTCGCTGATCAAATACATCCTCATGGAAATCCGCCATCCTTTCCGTCTCTTTTATCCCAGAATGGAAAATGAGATCAAAAGACCATACAGCGCAATAGATTCTGCCAGTGCAACGAAAATGAGTGCTTTACCCATAATACCGGAATCCTCGCTCAATGCTCCGATTGCTGCGGAAGCTGCACTTGCAACTGCAACACCTGCACCGATACAGGAAAGTCCTGTCGACAGTGCTGCTGCCATATATCTCCAGCCCTCCGCTGCAGAAGCTGCCGTATCCGATGCCGCATAAATATGTCCGCTAAAGAGCAGCATGTCTGCCACCACAACCGTTCCAAAAAACAATACCAGATTTACCGCAAGGGACGCTTTAAAACTTTTCTCTTTCTTTTGTCCAAGATAGTATCCCAAAAAAGGGATCACCATACTGAAAATTAAAATTGCCACCAGTGTTATTTTTGCTGCCATATCTTTTCTCCTCCTATTTTCGTTTTCCGGAAAAAGCCACAAATGGTTTTCCTGTTCCCTGATAAAATCTGCTGAACATCTCATAATATTCAAGTCTTAATACCTGAATCCCTACGACAAGTCCTTCCAGTCCTGTCACGACAATATTTCCAAGTACCACAACGATCCAGTTTGGCGAACCGCTCTCATATCCGGCAAGTGTCAGTACTACGCCCATCATTCCCGCATGGCTTAACGCAAATGCGCCAACACGGACAAAGGATATACTGTTTGTTGCATAACTTAATACCACGTCAAACAATTCCACAAGAGATTCGACAAAAAACATTGCCTTGCTCTCTCCTTCCGGAAACAACTTCTTCTTTCGCTCGATCAGATTCGTAAGCGGTTCCTTCAAAAGAATTGCGATGAGCGGCACCCCGATCAGGACACCAAGAATACCAGTCGCCGGAACCGGTCTGCCCATCACGTACAATACAATACAAAGGACTACACAGCCATAACATATCATTCCTGCAATTCCGCTCGGACTGAATAAAATGCGCCCCAGATCCTTTGCACGCACTGCATTGATGATATTTAAAACCATCGCAACCAGGATCAAAAACATTCCAAAGCCGATCGCCAACATAAGCGTTGTCATGATATTATCCATCGGACGCATCCACACAGGTTTTAGTATTCCCTCAAATCCAAACACGCTGCCATACATAAATCCAAATACGGTAGACCAGATGCCTGCTAACGAAAGGATTGCTCCAAGATTCATATGTTTTATCTTATAAAAAACAAACCCTCCGATCAAAAGACATAGTCCCTGCCCGACATCCCCGAACATAATACCGAACATCAGCGTATAAGTAAGGGCAATAAATATCGTCGGATCCATTTCCTGATATGCCGGGAGTCCGTACATTTCCACAAACATTTCAAACGGCTTAAACAATGCCGGATTCTTTAATTTTGTCGGTGGACTGACGGACATATGATCTTCCACATCCTCCTCCATCACATGGATCTTTGGATCTTCCACTGTCTCTTTTTCTAATTTCACGGCATCTTCCGCACTCATCCAGCCATATAAAATATAATATTCTGTCTGTTCTCCCGGTTTTCTTCCCGGTGTTGTACAGACCGCAAATTTACGCACATCAAAATTATTACAGTAATGTTCTAATGCAGCACATGCACCTGCAATTTTCCCGGCATGTTTTTCTAACGTATCATGAAGCTGTTTTTTCAGCTTCTGCTCTTCCTCATCATATGCCTGTTTTTTCTGCAATGCCTCCTGATAAGCACTTTCCGGCGTTCCATCAAAAGAATCCGGTATATAGATACGCTCAAAATGAAATGACAGGCACACTGCATCTACTTCTTTTGCGTAGACTCTCGGCACAAAATAGCCGCCCCACACATATGCCTCATCGCTGTCACATTCATAAAACAGTACATGATCAGTATCATGGATATAACGTTCGAGTTTCTGATAATGTTCTCTTGCGATCCTTCCAAAACGGAATGCGATAAACTGAAATTCCAGAATTTTTTTAAATTCATAATCAAGTCTTCGAAATGGTGAAATCTGATCCATCAGACTCTGATTCTCCATGCGTTCCTTCCGCACTTCTTCCTGACGTTTTACGATCTCGTCGGTCAGACGGTACGCGGCTTCCACTACTTTCTCTGCTTCTGCAGGTTCCATTTTTACCGGCACGGCATAATCTGCTGTCCCACCCGGCTCATCTTTGATATGCTCCCACAATGCCTGTGCTTTTGTACAGGCATCCTTGTAGATATTCGTCTCGGCAAACGGTCTCACATGACCGGATATGCCAAATCCGGATGTGGCATTTTCAAAATGTATCTCATATCTGCTCAGATACTGCTCCATTACACGGTCGATATCATTTTTCGGTCCGGTAATATGAAGCAGTTTCATTTTCTCTACCACTTGCACCCCTCCATCCTTTACATTGCAAAAATAAGATTCCGTATCTCATACGGCGGTATGTGGTAACGGATTCCCTCAAGTGCCGTCGTCAGGCGATCGATCTCATGCTCTTTCTCATACAGATAACGCAGAACCGGTGCCACAGACATTGGATGCTTTTTACATATTTTCTCATATGTCCTTATCATGACCCGCTCCCACGTCAGTTCATCCTCCGGCTCAAGCACTGCCTGTTTTCCACGAAAATATGCAGTCTGCCGGACAAATTCCACAAATTGCTCTGCCGATTCTGTTTCTAAAAGTCTGTTTGTCTCCGCAGGCTTTAAACGGTAGCTTACCGGTATCCGGTGTTTTTTCATATCCGCCTCTCCCATCGAATAAAACCGCTTTGCCCGGTACATCCACATCAGATTCTGCCAGTCGATCTCTGTTCCGAAAATCTGTTCTAAGATCTGCCTCGTTTCTTTGTCGGAAACCTTTGCGATCTCTTTCCATATTTTCTTATAGTAATAAATATCAAGTGCAAATGCATAATCCGCGTAGTTTTGTCCTGTTTCCGTCTCTAATTCCCTTAACAGAGCTTCATATTCCGTTCCAGCCACCGCCTGTATCAGCTCCTGCACACTGCATGCCGCCATCACTGCTCTTAAATCAAAATCTGCATGCCGTTCAAAAAAACCCCCGCTTAAGGTAAGCTCACGTCCGTTTCCTTCCATCGCAGACTGCAGACAGTTTTTAATCACATTGACCTGATAGCGTGAAAATACAAACTGCAATGCACTTCTTGGCTGCACACCGGAAAACCGGTATAACTTGCAGTAATCCATATACAGTGAATCCCTTATCACCGCTTCTGCCTGACCACGGTGTGCCACTTCCCCGTGCCGCTCAAATACCGGTGCATATGCAGGCTGTTCCCGCAAAAAAGCAATAAAATCTGTCACAGATTCATATTCCGAAACTACCGCATAATCATCCGCCTCAAGCAGTCTTGCACGCATTGCTTTGGTCTTTGTCACCAGACCGCTGTACTCTAACAATCCTCCTGCCATTATCTTCCCCCATTTCGCCATGCTATCAGCATTGCTATCAGCATTGCTACCTGCATTTTCTCAAGCTATCACCGCGCATAACATCAGGAGCTTATAATACTTTCAAAAATTTTCTCTGCAAGAGTCTCCTTTTTCTGCAGAAATTCCTCTTCCAACTGTCTCATTTTGGCTTCGTAATGTTCTTTCTGCCCCAAAAGTTTTGTCTTAGACTCCGATAAAAGCTGCTGTTTTATCTCTTCTTCCTGTTTTTGTCTCATGGAAGCATATTGCCTGTCCATCTCTCGTTTATCAAATTCTAACTGTTTTAATATCATTTCTTTTTCCGCAGCTGCATCCGTCAGAATAGACTCTGCCTTCTTTTCGATCTCATCAAGCTTCGTAATGATCTCATTCATGAAAAACCCCTGTAACCTTTCTGTTGTCTATTACGTTCTCCAAAAATTACTGATATATTAATTATATTCGTTTCTTAATCTGATAGCAAGGCATTATTTCGGTTGTTTTTTCAGTCAATATAAATGTCAGATGCTTTTTTATAATACAAAAAAGACCAGTCAATGTATCGCTACACCGGCTGATCTTCTTGTATACAATATTTACTTTTTCTCCGCTATGCTTCTGCAGACCTTTGTATTCTGGCTGTAATATCCCTTACCTCAGCCATAATAGCCGCATACATTTCATGCTCTAATCCCACTGGTGACATATGCGGGCACTCCTGTTTCATTCGATATGCCTGTACTAAAAGTCCCCTCTTCATGTCTTCGAGTTCCAAAAGCTGCTCTCTGCTCATAACGCTTCTCCATCTCCTGCTCTTATTCTATACTGCCTTCTCTGATCTGCCGACATACGGCAAATCCTTCGTCATAAGTATAACTATATGCTGTGCATGCACCTATGACATAATAGCATATCTGGTAAATTTTAGAGCATCAACTTGTTCGGCAATTTCACCAAATTTTGGAGATGGATTTTCCCATTTTGCCTATTTACAAACTATCTTTTATTCATTTGTTACAACGCTATCAGCGTTTGCAGAGCCTCTTTTTTAACAATACAATCTCCGTGTTCACGGATATAGGAAATTTGTCCTATCTCCGAAATTCTGCCCGCATCATACTCGACAGCACCAAATGCAAACGCCCTCATTTCGTCTCTTGGGAACTTCGAAAAATCCATAATCAGATAATATGCACCCTCTAACCGGTAAAGACTGCTCTTTGGAAAAATCTCCTCAAAACATGCCCTTCCCATGCGTGATGCTTCATCTAAATCAAAGAACCGGAGTGCACAGACCATCTGTCTGTTGATCATCTGCTGTTTTTTTGATTTTTTTTCTTCTTTTGATGACTTCTTTTGATTTTCTTTTTCCTGCGTATATTCCTGTTCTTTTGTATCTTTCTTCCGGTCTAAGAACGCATCCAGTACTCCCTGGCGCTCCTCTTTGCTTAAGTTCCGGAACTCCTGCATCTTCTCCGGCGTCATCTGACCGACCAGATCAGAGATTGCCTCCATCAGCTGCTGAAAACTCGTATCTGAATCGCCGCCAAATGTGATCGCCATACTGTGATCTGAAAGAAGTTCTGCTTTTACCATCGGTGAAATGTTCTCCAGACTGATGTTCTCGTGTTCTTCCACGATCTTTAAGACAACACGCATAAATTTCTGTGTTGCTTCTCCATTTCCAATGATCTCATCAATATCAAAACCCATATCCCGGATTTCTTCCTCGGTCAGGGCACATCTGATTTTATTTTCTCCTACGCGCTTTATTTCCATGTCGTATTCCCCATTCGTATATCATAAATCTATTACTATTATCCTATTTTTCCAGTTATTTGTAAAGTCTGAATCACTGGAGAATAACAACTCTTTACTGCATCTGCAGTTTTACTTTTACAATACGCACAACCGATTCGTTGATACGTTCCTCCGTGATCGTTCCATCCTTTACCGCCTGAAGAAGTCCGTTATATGCTGTTTCATAATCAGAAGGTGCTAAGATCATATCAACACCTGCATTGACTGCCATGACTGCTGCCTGGTCTGCCGTATAACTGCCTGTGACTGCCCCCATATTCATGGCATCTGTGATCACGATCCCCTGATATCCAAGCTGTTCCCTCAACACATTGCTTACCATCATCTGGGACAGTGATGCCGGCGTATTATCTCCAACTACCTGCGGAACTGAGATATGTCCGACCATAACAAATGACACACCGTTTTCAACCGCTCTCTGGAATGGCACAAGTTCGGTCTGCATCAGTTCTTCTAATGATTTATCAAGTGTCACTGCTCCGTCATGGGAGTCGCCCGAAGTGCCGCCATGTCCCGGAAAATGTTTTACTACGCCAAAAACTCCCTGACTGCTTAATCCTTCAAGTTCTTTTGTGACCATATCTGCCACCACAGATGCATCCGAGCCAAAAGATCTTGTCCCAATAACTGTATTGTCCGGATTAGTAAGTACGTCTGCTACTGGTGCATAGTCCACATTAAAACCAAGCTGTTTTAAATATGTTCCGATCGATGCTCCCGCATCATATGCTTTCTGCAGATCACCGGTCGCACCGATATCACTCATGTTCCCAACATCTGTAACACCAAACGCTTCATTCTTTGCAACTCTTGCAACTGTTCCGCCTTCTTCATCCACACTTAAAAAGACGGGCAGCCCGGTCCGCTCCATGGCTATATTCTGCATATTGGTAAGCATCTCTGTCGTCTGTTCCGTACTGACAAGATTATCTGCCATATAGATCAGACCTCCGACCGGTCTGTTTTCATATGCCGCTTTTGTTGTATCGCCGGCTGCCGTCACACTCGCATACCCTGTCAGCGCCTCCGGTGTAATAACAAACATCTGTGCGACTTTGTCTTCCAGTGACATGCCTGACACAAGCTGTGCAGCCTGCTCAACTAACGGATCAACTACAGGTTCTGCTGCTTCACTCTGTTCCTGTACGGTCTGTGAATCCTCCATTATCTCCGTACTTTGTGTTTCCGGTATTTTTTCTGCTTTATCATTCTTTGGTAAAAACTTATGTATGGCAGCTGCTGCCCCTGCAAGCAATGCCGCCAAAATCAACACAAACACAGCTACTACAACTACTGCATGTTTAAAATCGTCCTGTCTTTTCTGTCTTCTTTCTTCCTGATTCATACATTCTCCATTTCCATATATTTCTGTTTATATTGTACGCACATTTTTTATGGTGCCACCCATGCCTCATCTATTCCATCCTGTTTCCACTGGTTCTGTTCCTCAGAATAACCATCTACAACCAGATACTGATATTTACTGACCGTTTTTAAAGCATCATAAACATAGCGCAGCGGAATATAATTCCGGTTTCCATCCGGGTCTGCCGGATCTGCAAGAAATACTTCATCTGTCTCTTCTTTGTACAGACAGATATTCACATAATGACCACCTGTCTTTTTCCAGTAAGTATTATCATCATGACTGCTGACTAAAACAATGGCACTTTTTGCTGTTTTGATCTGCTCCCGGAATGCCTCATAAGTCTGTGGTTTTATATAAAGCTCCGCATCAAATCCGCATTTACGCATAACCGTTTTCATATCACCCCAGCCGATCGCCCCAATCTTTTTCGTCGGCGTATATCCGGAAGTCTCCCGTGCATATAGAAACATATCCCATGGCGAACAGGTATGATCCGAAAATGTACTGTATATATTTGCCATACAGCACAGTCCACACCCGAAATTACCAAAATAATTGCCTCTTACATACTGATTACTCCATTCGCCGGACCAGGCCCGTCCCTCTCCCCAGGATTTTGGTCCCTGCAAAAAAGAGTAGACATCCGTCTCATTATAATATCCCCTGTTTGCCGCAGCTACCAGAATGTCTTTATTTTTTTTGATCACAGCATACTCTTCGCCGTCCAGTTTTGTAAAAATACCAGCATACAGTTTCACTGCCGGCACATATTCCGGCTGCGTGGCAGAAACGTCTGCAGCATTTTGATCATTTTCTGATGTAAAATCTCCATCCAGACAGTATGCCCCAGCAATCAGCAGAAACATTCCTGCTAACATCGCATAGAATCTGTACTCCTTTCTTTTCTGACGATTCAAATACCCTTCCTCCCAATTCTGATCTGATTTCTGATATTTTTAAATAGTATCTCCCATTTTCATCTCAAACCCGTCTATATTTATGTTACCTTGTAAAGAATCTTTATTCAAGCAAAGATTTTCTTAAATTATTTACTTTACTACTCCTTTTTTTTCCGCTACAATAGAGCAGTATCATTACAGACACTATTATTTTGAAAAGAGGTACACAATTATGGCAAATCCAGTCGTTACGATTGAAATGGAAAATGGCGATATCATGAAAGCGGAACTTTATCCTGAAATCGCTCCGAATACTGTCAATAACTTTATCAGCCTGATCCAGAAAGGTTATTACAACGGACTGATCTTTCACCGCGTGATCAAAGGATTTATGATCCAGGGCGGATGTCCTGACGGAACCGGCATGGGCGGTCCTGGCTATGATATCAAAGGTGAATTTTCCCAGAATGGTTTCAAAAATGATTTAAAACACACCGAAGGTGTTTTATCCATGGCAAGAGCTATGCACCCGGATTCAGCCGGCAGCCAGTTCTTTATCATGCACAAAACATCTCCGCACTTAGACGGAGCTTATGCTGCTTTCGGTAAAATCACTGAAGGAATGGATATCGTAAATAAAATCGCTGAAACCGCAACCGATTACAGTGACAGGCCATTAGAGACACAGCGCATGAAAACTGTTACTGTTGAGACTTTCGGTGTGGATTATCCGGAACCGGAGAAATGCTGATCCAGACTGCAAACCTGTTATCCTGACAAGCCAAAAAATCCACAGCGCACACCATATCGTGTGCACTGTGGATTTTTATTATAAATTGTTTGAACCGTCAATTATTTTACCGGAATAAGTTTCTCTTTTCCACCCATATACGGCTGTAATGCCTTCGGTACATTAACACTGCCGTCTTCATTTAAGTTGTTCTCTAAGAATGCGATCAACATTCTAGGTGGTGCAACAACAGTATTGTTTAAAGTGTGTGCAAAATATTTATTTCCGTCGGAACCTTTCACACGGATCTTTAAACGTCTCGCCTGTGCATCTCCTAAATTAGAACAGCTTCCAACTTCAAAGTATTTCTTCTGTCTTGGAGACCATGCCTCAACATCGCAGGATTTTACTTTTAAGTCTGCAAGGTCGCCGGAGCAGCACTCTAAGGTACGAACCGGAATATCAAGGCTGCGGAATAAGTCTACCGTGTTCTGCCATAATTTATCATACCATGTTTTAGACTCTTCCGGTTTGCAGACAACGATCATCTCCTGTTTCTCGAACTGGTGGATACGGTATACTCCGCGCTCCTCAATACCATGTGCACCTTTCTCTTTACGGAAACATGGAGAGTAGGAAGTCAGTGTATACGGTAATTTCTCCTCATCGTTGATCGTGTCGATGAATTTACCGATCATGGAATGCTCAGAAGTACCGATCAGATAGAGATCCTCACCCTCGATCTTGTACATCATTGCATCCATCTCATCAAAACTCATAACACCTGTAACAACGTTGCTTCGGATCATAAATGGCGGGATCACATAGGTAAAGCCACGGTCGATCATAAAATCACGCGCATAAGAGATCACTGCAGAATGAAGGCGTGCGATATCGCCCATCAGATAATAAAAACCATTTCCTGCAACTTTTCCTGCAGCATCAAGATCGATACCATTAAAACGCTCCATGATCTCTGTATGATATGGGATCTCGAAATCCGGTACGACCGGCTCGCCGAATTTTTCGATCTCTACATTGCAGCTGTCATCTTTTCCAATCGGTACAGACGGATCAATGATATTCGGGATCGTCATCATGATCTTTGTTACTTTTTCCTGCAGTTCTTTTTCCTGCTCCTCTAACTCTGCAAGACGTGCTGCATTGGCATTTACCTGTGCCTTTACTGCTTCTGCCTCATCTTTTTTACCCTGTCCCATTAACTGTCCGATCTGTTTTGACAGTTTATTTCTGCTTGCACGCAGATCATCTGCTTCCTGCTGTACAGCTCTCGCTTTTGCATCAAGCTCAATCACCTCATCTACTAATGGCAATTTGTGATCCTGGAACTTATTTTTAATATTCTGTTTTACAACTTCCGGATTCTCTCTTAAAAATTTTAAATCGATCATCTTTCTCCTCTTTCTGCGGAACATGCCGCCCGTTTTTGTAGATTTTCATTTTGCCTGACCTAATATCTGTCTGACATTTTCTTAACGATAACACAAAAAGCCTTCCGCCCTGTGTGCCATCCTGCACATGGGACGAAAGGCTCTAAAACTCTTCCGCGTTGCCACCCATCTTGTCACTGCTTTTTCTTTTTAACACAGATGCTCATTTCCAGTATCTGTTTCTCCTGCTGTGACCTCTCAATTCGTATGCTATGGGATACGACCCCGTGACTTTCATCACTGACTCCGGAAGTGGAAAGGCATCTTTTCTGTACCGGTTTCCAGCACCCACCGGCTCTCTGAAACAGTCTTGCTGCCGCAGCTTCCATCACTGCCAAATTCTTTCGTTATTATACACTCATTATTTCCGTAATGCAAGTCTAACATGCTTCCTGCCTGATTTTTTCTTCCAGTTCGATTGCCCGCATCGCCCAGATATGCTTCCCTGCCGTTTTCTCCACTCCACGCATAACAATATCTCTCATCTGCTGTTCATTTTTCAGCAGATCACTTACTTTTACCGGTAGCTGCTCTAAATGTTTCAGGTCATAATACGAGACACCATCTCCCTCTTTTAGTTCTTCGCAGAGGTAGTGACTGGTATCCGAAACACAGACTGCACCGTTTAAAATCGAATTAAACACCCGGTCATGTGCACCATCTTTAAACCATGGCATCACATTAATTGAAATCTTCGCATGTGCAAGCTGCTCTAAACAGGTCAGGGAATCCGTCTGCGGATGTATTCTTATATTCTGCATCGCAGTACAGTCAAGTTCTTCCCAGCCCTTTCCAACAACATCCACGGTGATCCCTGCTTCTGCCAGCGTCTTTATGACCAGGCCACGCCAGTAATTGCGCACATACAGATCAATGAATATCATCTTATGCATCACAAGTCTGAAATCATCCGGTACCACCTTCCCCATCTCACGTTCACAGTGACGCAGTGTCACCTCCTCGATGGTCTGGTCCGTTTTTTCCAGCAGCTCGTCAATGATTCCGCGGTAAAATGCCGCATACTCATCATTGATCCAGTTGATATGCTGTTCAAAAAAAGACGGAGGCGTGTAATTTCCGGTCATGATCACATCAATATTCCGCTGTTCATACGACACATCAAGTGCTCCATCCAGCCCGGTTCCCGCTAACGGAAGAAATCCGGCACTTTTATATCCGGGATAATATTTTAAAAAATATGCTTCCTGTTTTCTGTCAATACTGATGTGGTGATATCCGGATGGCAGATCATGCAGACGGTTATCATAATAGTACGGATGATCTGCCGCAATATTATAACAGGGAATCTTATATTCATCCCAAATATAACCGTTTCTTTCACTGTATACACCCGCTTCTTTTTCCAGTCCCTGAAAATTGAAAGTGATCATCACTGTCTCGCCGGGTTTTATGAATTTTCTCAGCCTTTTGGCACTTCCCTTTTCATCTTTCAGATCGTAGAAAAATACTGCATATCCCATCTTTTCAAACTGCCCCGCCATCTGTTTCGAGAAATACGCAAGCGTTTCCACGCCTCCTTCAAACATCACGATTTTTTTCACACGAATCTCCATTTCCATTATCCAGACGTTTATTCATGGCGCAGCGCGTCAATCGGGTTTAGATTCGCCGCCTTATAAGACGGGAAAACCCCGAATACAATTCCGATCACCATAGAAAACAGTACGGAACCGATCGCCGCCGGAATACTGATTGCAACCGGCATCGTCGTCACATAGGAAATGATCTCTGCTAATATGATACCGACAATTACACCAAGCACACCGCCTAAACTTGTAAGCACCGCTGCTTCGGTCAGAAACTGATTCAAAATCTTTGACTTTCTTGCACCGATTGCCTTCTTTAAACCGATCTCCTGCGTACGCTCTGTCACTGATACCAGCATGATATTCATAACACCGATACCACCAACGATCAGGGAAATTCCAGCGATCCAGATCAGCATTGTATTTGTTGAACTGCTGAGTTCCTGTATCTGCTGTGCCTGCTCTAAAAGATCCTTTGCCTTATACTGGATCGTATCATCTTTCGGTGACAGATAATTGTTTAGCAGATCTGCACATGCTTTTCCGGCAGATGTCATATTATCCGTACTGTCCACACGGATCACAACATTCTGTGGCTCGTCATACTGATATATGATCGGCCAGGTCGTATTCGGGATATAAATAGAACCTGCCGTATCCTGCGCATATGTATAATAATCATCAATGGAATTGATGACCGGCTCAAACACCTTTGCCTTGGTTACGATTCCAATTACCGTATAAGGCTCCTTCTGGATCTCGATCGTATTTCCGACCGGATCTTCTCCCTGAAACAGCGCATTTGCGGAATCCGTATCCAAAATAGCGACTTTTTTATACTTTTTAAAGTCCTCATCCGTAAAAGCACGTCCCTCTTTCATAACATAATTGCAGGTATCAAAATAGCTGTTGTCGATTCCGCGCACATATCCACCGGAAAAAGCCGTATTTAAATGATACACTCCGCTATAATCCTGTCTGCTTAAGTATGCAGATGCATTCTCTACATGATCGAGATCTTTGATGTCACTCATGACCTCATCCGTTACAAGCGGCACTCCCTGCGGCACTCCGTTGTAATCCATCTCGTATTCCCACTCGCCCTGATAAAGAGACACTTCCACTGTATTCTCTCCGGAGCCGATCAGGTTTTCTTTGATCTGTTCATTCGTTCCTTTGATCGTTGATACGATCGCAATGATCGCTGCGATACCTATGATAATTCCAAGCATGGTCAGAAAGGAACGCATCTTGTGGGACCAGATTCCCTGAAAAGATAATCTTATATTCTCAAACATCCTGTTCCTCCTGATTAATATTCAACACTTTCATCCTCTGTTACTGCTGCTCCCTCGACTGCTGTCTTTCCATAAGGGAAGGCGATCCTGTCATCCTCTGTCAGTCCTGATTTGATCTCAACTGCAGTACCATATACTGTTTTTCCGGTTACAACATATTGTTTTTTCAGATGATCACTCTCATCTGCGATCATAACATATGATTTTCCATCTTCCTGTCTCACATATGCCTTATCAAGGTAAATTCCGCCTGTTTCTGACTGATTTGTCTGAATTGCAAGATCCACATATTCTCCATTTTTCAGTGCAGAACTGTCTTCCATATATGCAGTATACTGATAATAAGAAACATTCGGATTTCCTTCTCCCCAGGAATTGCCACTCACAGGATAATCCGATACGCTCGTTACGGTTGCCTCAAATGTCATTCCTGATTCCCATGAATTTGCGGTAACAACCGTTCCCGGTTTGACTTCATCTAACAAAAGTTCGCTGATCGTACCGCTCACGTACAGTCCGTCATCCCCGGTTACCACAAGAAATGCATTCCCATCATCCTGTTTCTGATCCGGATCTCCCACAGATTTCACAACACCATCAAGTTTTGCATAAACCACACCATCATTGATGCTGTCCTGTAACGTTTCCAGCTCCAGTTTTAACTTGCGAAGCTGTATATCCAGTTTTTTTACTTCTGATTCTTTGTCATTGATTGCCTCTGCAAGTTCTTTTTCGGTATATCCTTCCGGCTCTTCCCAGTCATCTTCATCGTTCCAGTTATCTTCATTCTCAAGTTCATCCAGATAATCCTGAAGACTTTTTCCAACTTCTTCTCCTGAAAAAACATACCAGGACCGGCTTTTATCATAGTCCATAGGCATGGTACTTCCATCGACATCTTTTACATTCGGTGAAATACTGTCATCTGCCACAGGCTCATATTTCTGTACTGTAACTTCTTTTGTGTCACCATTCGACTCAGTACTGTCATCCACCACTTCATCTCCTGTTTCCACACTTTCAAACACCATTTTCCCATCGCTGTCTTTTTTGCAGATAATAAACTTTACATATTTTCCATCCGTATAAGTGCCATCTGATTTTTTCTGCGGACGCAGCGAATTGTAAAAACTTCCATATGCAAAAACATCTTTATTACAATAATAAATGTAAGGATTCTCTGCTGTTCCATCTGCCGTGTCTTTATTATATGGCTCCGAATCTTCCGTCACATAATTATAAATGCGGTTATCCTTCGCATCCTTTTCCGGCAGTGACTCTATGTAGGCTTTCTTCTGCTCTAATTCCTGCAGCTTTTTATTTATGTACGAGGATGCAGTACTGGCAGTAGAAGGCCGTGTCTTATCCACCGGTTTTGTGTTTTTTAATGACTCTAAAGAATGCTGTGCCTTCGCAAGACTGTTTTCTGTTGTACTGATCTCAAGGTTTTTCCTCTGGATATCGATCTCTGCCTCCGATGTATCATACTGGATCAGCGGATCTCCCTCTTTCACTGTATCGCCTTTTGAAACATAAACCTCCTGCACTTTGTTGGAATCATCTAAATATACTTCCTGGGAAGAATCATTCGTCACAACACCATAGCTTGTTTCAGAGTTCCCATAATATCCATAGTTTAAACTGGAAACAGACTGTACTTCTGCCACCAGATTCTTCTTCTGATACGACTTATAACCATAAATTCCTCCGGTGACTGCACCAACAGTGACGGCAAGTACGACAATGACTGCGATTACTTTTTTTAATTTCATGATGCATCCTCCTTTTCATCGCCCTCAAAAATCTCCCCGTCAATGATTTTCACCATGCGTTTTGCATTGGATGCGATATGCGGATCATGTGTGATCATAACGATCGTAACACCCTCTTCATTGAGTTTCTGGAACAGTTCCATGATCTGCTCTCCTGACTTGGAATCAAGTGCTCCGGTAGGTTCATCCGCAAGTAAGATCTTTGGATTATTGACCATTGCTCTCGCAATCGCAACCCTCTGTTTTTGTCCACCGGAAAGCTGCGTCGGACGAAAGTCCACCCTGTCACCAAGTCCGACACGTTCCAGTGCTTTGATTGCACGCTCCCTGCGCTCCTTTTTTTTCACGCCGGCATAACTAAGCGGCAGTGATACATTTTCCACCGCAGTCTCTCTCGGCATCAGATGAAAACTCTGAAATACAAACCCGATACTGCGCAGTCTTAAATCTGACAGCTGCTTGTCTTTTAACTTTAAGACGTCCTCTCCTGCCAGCTCATAAGTCCCGCTCGTCGGCTTATCCAGACAGCCTATGATATTCATAAGTGTTGTCTTTCCGGAGCCGGATGGTCCCATGATCGCAACATACTCTCCCTCTTCCACGGTAAGACAGACATCTTTTAATACCGGAACGACCAGCTTATCCTGCTGATAATCCTTGTAAATATTCTGCAGATTCAGTATCATTCCCCTACCTCCATATCATTGGAATCATCATAGGAATCATCAGAATCCTCATCGTCAGAATCATCGTAATCAGAGTCATCATATTCCGCATCATCCGCAGAATCGCCATCGTCAGCTCCATCATAACCTGATCCATCTTCCATATCGCCATTTACATAATTCTGCATGCCATTATCGTTCATCATTTCCGTATCGTACATTCCGTTTTCATACAACATTTCGGTTCCGTAATCAAGCATCTCTGTACCATCCTGATTGTACAACGGAGAAGAATAATCGACCTCGCTCACATCTGTCACCGTAGTTACTCCTTCATAGAGTCCTTCCATCGGCCATGTGATATAATCATCAAGTGAAAGACCGGATAAGATCTCATACTCTGCCAGATCCTCATCATATTCACCAAGTTCTACATATCGTTTTTCCAGACGTTTCTTATCATTTGCAGCCCAGACATAAGCACCGCTGTCATCCTGAACAACATAGTTTGAATACAGCCAGATTCCTTCTTTCTGCTGATCGTCCTGACCTTCGTCAAGTTCAATATATACATGCTGTCCTAACAGCAGTCCCTCTGCAGATGGAAGTTCCACATAAAACGGGTACTTTGTTGCAGAGACACTACTGTCTGAAGATGAATCGTCATCACTTTTCTGCACGTTATCTGTATCAATCTTTGAAATCGTTCCATTCCATGTCTGACTTTCATCCACCCTCGAACGTATGATGACCGCCTGTCCATCTGAGATCATCCATACATTCTGCTCATCGATACTTCCTTTTACACGGTATTCACCTGTCTGAAGAATCGTCATAAACGCAGCATTATTACCATTACTGTCTGTACCGTTCTCGTTGATTTCCTTTACCACGCCGGATTTTTTGCTGACAACAGACGATGCATCGATCTGGGCTTCATATTTTGATATTTCAAGGTTCTTGCTCTCAAGATCAAGTTTATTCTCCTCGATGGAATTTTCCTCCGACTGAATATCTGTCGTCAGTGAAAATTTATCGTCCTCATCTGTCGTTTTATTTAATTCATCGGTCAATGTGGCTATCTTTTTTTGGGAACTGTCAATCTCATTCTGGATTCCCTCGAGTTCAAGTTTTGCCTGTTTCACCTGCATCTCAAGTTCGCTGGTATCATAGGTAACAAGTGTCTGACCCTCTTCTACCTCATCCCCTACTTTTACAAGGATTTCTTTGATGGTACGCGATGAATCTACATTTACCTCATAACTGTCCTGCGATTCCACAACACCATTATACCGGTTGGTATTTCCCGTATATGTATTCATGATCTTAGAAACTTTCTCAACATATACCTTGTCATCCGATTTTCCTGACTGTAAAAACGGAATTTTCTCTGAAACTACATCAATTGCCTGTGTTGTCACATCTATAATATTGTCGCGATAATAATAACCGGTTCCTCCTACTGCTCCAATTACTGCAATGGCTACGACTGGAATAATTATTTTTTTCTTTTCCATAGTTCCTCCTTAAATGTACACTGTCTGCATCCTGATTATCAGACATTCCGTATTATAGCATTTTTCCTACTTAATATATAGATGAATATTATTAATTCTTTTTTAAATCACAGATGAACTTTTTCCCTTAAGGATTCAAAAAATATGATTGCTATTTAAAAAAAATTATTGACAAATTGTTTTTACCATAGTATGATATCAAATGTGTCTGACAGACAGATACAGAATAATTTCAGATATGCGCGAGTGGCTCAGTTGGTGGAGCACGACCTTGCCAAGGTCGGGGCCGCGGGTTCGAGTCCCGTCTCGCGCTCTCTTTTATCAAAAAAAGGACATCATTCAGATGTCCTTTTTTTGATAAATCGAGTCCTGCCGGACTCGAACTTTCGAGTTTCTTCGCTTCCGCTCCGGTCCGCGCATAGCGGACATCCACCGGATGTCCTGCGCCGTCTCGCGCTCTTATCTAAATTTTGCATATTCAGAAAATTCTTCCGTTTGCATGTACTGTAATTGTTTTACTGATTGTCTGCGTAGGTAAAAGGAACCGGTTTTCCGATTCCCTTTACTGTCTAAAAATTATTTTTCATCTTTTGTATTGCACAGCATACTTTTACCTAATATATTACTATATATGTCAAGATCTTCATCCTTGAACACATTGAAAATAACTTTCATCTGACTTCCTGTTTCCGCATAGTATTTACGCACTGTTTCCACTGCTATTTGGGCAGCGCGTTCATTTGGAAACATAAATACTCCCGTAGATATACAACAGAAAGCAATGCTTTTCACTTCGTATTTTTCTGCAAGTTCCAGACAGGAACGATAACATGAAGCTAAAAGTTCCTCGTCCTTTTTTGTGACTGCCCACTGAACGATCGGACCTACTGTGTGAAGGATATATTTTGCAGGAAGATTATAGCCGGCAGTAATCTTTGCCTTTCCGATCTCCTCCTCATGCCCCTGCGCTGTCATGATCTCATACATTTTAAGACGAAGTTCAACTCCGGCATAGGTGTGGATAAAATTGTCAATACAGGCATGCATTGGTGAAAAACAGCCTAGCATCTGCGAATTGCAAGCATTTACAATAGCATCACATTTTAACGTTGTGATATCACCCTGCCAGATATAAAGTCTTTTATCCGATGAAACCGGCTTTAAATCTTCGATATCTGTGATTCCGCGTTCCAGATTTCTTTCTTTCAGATAGTCATCCTGAATTTTTAAAAATTCTTCACTGACCGGTTTCGGCAATCTGACATTCATTAGGGAACGAAGCAGTTTCTCCTGTTCTTCCCTTTGATCCGGTATTCTCTGTCTGAAGATTTTTTTATCTTCTTTTAAAAGATAATTGATCAGATATTCCCGTCTTTCATTCTGTGTCATGATAACCTCCATATATCTGTGATTGCATGAGCCATATCTCCGCCGATCCCAACTGCACGTTTTCCAAAGCTTTCCGGGACAACAGCCTCATCTTTATTCAGTCTGATCAGGCTGTAAGAGGCATTCTCCCGCACCATTTTTTCAAAAGGAAACCTGATTATAATTGGTGTGTTAAATCCAACCCCAAGCTCGATCAGTACAACTTTTTCTGACTGGTGCTGCTCTAAGAAATCTGCATACCTGTCAGCCGCCTCATGCCATGCTTCATCCTCCACAAAATAATTATCGCATCTTAAATTCATGGCCATATTTCCACCACATACCGGACATTTTGGTACCAGTTCTGATGGGATCAGGCAGTCTTTTCTTGCAGCATCCATCTTCTGAAATAATTCTTTTGCATCATAAGTCTTTGGATGACAGCCTCTCTGGCACTGGATTTTCCCATAATCTCCCTGTGTCGCAAATATCCTTTCATCTGCAAATCCCGCTTTATAAAACTGATGATCCACATTCGTTGTGAGTACAAAATATTCTTTATCCTTGACAATATCGTACAATTCTTTGTAAAGCGGCAATGCAGGTGGATCAAACCGATTTATAAGCGCATGCTTTGACCAGTATCCCCATTTTGCTTCTTCCGATGGGAATGGATAAAATCCTGCCGCATACATATCCGTCATATAGTGACCGCCATATTTCATAATAAACTCATGAAAATTTTCCCGGAATCTCTTCCCACCATATTCTATACCTGCCGCCGTAGAAGCACCGGCTCCCGCACCTATGATCACGGTATCTGCATCTTTTATCAGATTTACCGCATTTCTGATCTGATCCTCATAATCATCCTTTTGAAATATATAGTCATTTGCCGGAGTTCCACACAGGAAATCCTGCCAGTCAACATGGGCTTTTTTTATCTTTTTGAAAATCATGCCGCACCTCTTTTCTTAATGCACTGTTTCGGACAAATTTCTGTACATCTTCCACAATGCAGGCAGTGATTCTGGTTGATCACAACTGGCTTTGCTGATGTATCAATGCATTTCTGCGGACAGACAGAATAGCATAATTTACAGCCGATGCAGCCCTCTCCGGCAATATATCCGGTCTGTACTGTATTTCCATTGCCAATTATGATCGTATCCCGCACTATATTGGAAGGATCACTGATATCAAAATATTCTCCCTGTGCCTCACATAACCAGAATACTTCAAGTGCCGCTCTTGTATCACCCGGATAAATTCCTTTCATGTAAGGATTTTTCTCAAACATGATATCAAGATGCTTCTTACCGATATTTTTCACCGTTCCACGGAGTGACACTGCTATTTTTGCCTTTGTTGCTGATATCGCCACATATTGCTGCTGCATTAGCTGCGCATAAAATTCTTTGCCTTTTGCTGTGAGAAAATAAACACCTCAGTGTCCCTCCTTTTAGAACAGGTGTGAGTCTCTTATATATTACGGTAATTAAAATTCGTATGGCGGGTTACCGGAAAAATCTGCGATAACACCATGTGGATTTTCAAGATAAAATACCTCAAAGATTGGGTTATCTGCTGTCTGATACTGTCCTTTCACGATCGGATTGTTCAAACATCCTTCCTTAACACTCATGTTGTTTTCAAATACCGCCTTGCCATGGAGACGGATCCATGCATACTCTGGTGAAGAAACGGATACCTCGATTTCCGGATTCTCTAACATATCCTTATAAACATCCTTTGTGTTGTTTGTGCAGAACCAGAGTTTTCCATCCTGCTCAAAACAGAACATAAATGGACGGCATTTTGCCTTTCCGTCACGTCCTACTGTTGCTAAATACTGAACTGGGTTTGCCTGTAAAAATTCTACTACTTTCTGCATAAAATAGTACCTCCTAAGTTTTTTATTGTTGTTTTGTTTTTTTGATGTAATGTTATTTGTTACATCTAATGGTTGTACTATATCATGTCTTTGATGTAATATCAATAGTTACATCAAATTTATTTTTTATCCCGTATTCCCCTGATATGGGTAATCAAAGTTTTTGAGGGGCTACGATCTACTAAAAAACAGGACTAATCAGTTACAGTTACTGGTTAATCCTGTTTTCTTTTTGCCCTTCTTTGCTATGATTGTTTTGATTTTGTCAAACTGCTGTAGCAGTACATATCCTGCCACAAACATCAGCAAATGTCCCATGCTCTCGAATGCAACGGACACATCATTGCACCAGACAACCGGTATTGCCGCGAAAATTCCACATAACACAAGACCGCCCACCGGATGAAAACATGTCATCCATTTTGGCAGTGCAAACCGTCTGGTCAGGATCAGATAGACCATCACCACAGACATTCCGATATCCATAACCAGATAATAAATCATAAATGGAAGCAATATGTACATGCCGACCTGATTTGTCACATCTGCTGCCTGTTCAAATGTACTTCCCATTCCATAAGATGTTTTAAAGATAATCGGCAACAGGCAGCACATAATATGGATAAACAACACAGATATTAATCCTGCTGCAGAACTGAAATCAAACAAACGTTTCATTGCCAGGGCATGCCCCTTTGGATTCCTGCTGCAGGCATCTGTCACTATATGCCTAAGTTCCTTAAGCGCAATCCAGTATAACGGCATTGCCGCTGCTGCTAAAAGAATAGATACCTCAAAACGCCACATAGACATTGCTGGCCAGTTGGAATTGACAAATAACCCAACCTCTTTATTGCCGCTTCCTTTGACATCCAAAAGCCAGTCACCGATCATAAAAAGCACCATTGCCGCAATTCCTGCAAGCATTGCTCTTTTTTGCTTCTCTTTTTCCATTTTGGTTTCCTTTCTGTACGTCTTTATTTTTCTGTTGACGTTTATATGTTAGTCTTTTCTAACTCCCGTGTCAACGAAAATAATATTCTTATGTGTCCGCAACTGGTGTCACTTCCTATCTCCGTATAAACTTGAGTTTCCACAAACTGTAATAAAAAGTGAGTATATCTTCCTAAAGTACCAATCTGCTAAATTTTTGAATGATTTTGAATAGCAGTGTTCTGATTAGAGATACTTTAATAACCCCCACCGGAGCCGGGCTTTGGGAGAAATATACTTTTTCTTTTATAGGATCCGCTGTTTGTATAATTGCAACTTTTAGCGCATGGATTTCTGATTTCATGGAAATGTGAGCCAGAAATGCCATACATAAGGTAATGTAAAAATTAAGTGCATTGATAGCTTTCAGTTTGCGAACACGAAAGTTTTCAAACTGGAACATTTGCTTCTTACAGCAAAAATATTCCTCTATTTTCCAGCGTGAGAAATAGGTTCTTGACACTTTGATTACTGCTTGTAAGTACACAAGCCTCTGTAACATAATAGCCCTTTTTGTAAACATTTTTTGTAAACATTTTTTGTAGATGTACTTTCTGAACCATCCCGGACTATGCCAAGCGACTCAAACTGATATCCATCAGGTTTTACAACATCACTATCATCGATATGGATGACCGGATCTGATGGAATCCACTTTTTTATTAACTGAAGATAAGAAGCAGCTGCAACGGTAGGAGTACCTTTTTCAAGGTGTCTGGATAAACGGTCAACAATGTTGATCTTTTGGGAAGGTTCATGGAGCTGATCTGCAACCTCTGTTAACAGACAACTGCCAGAAGCCAGCATGCCATAAGTGATATCAGCAGTAAACTTCTTTTCTGGCTTAGAAAGATGTTCAGAAATCTTATTTGTAAAAGTTAAAATTTCCCGTTTCATTTGATGTAAAATTAACCACAGGGAATCCTCCTCTTTTTTTGTTTAGTATGATTTTTTTGTAGTGATTAAATTTTACATCAAAAAGGAATAGGATTCCTTATATTTTGGACATTTTTGAAAGTTGTTTATAGCAATGCCTATAAAAACGGGGCTTTGTGGATAAAAGTACGGAAACTCAAGAAGCGTATAAAATATTGACGTTTCCACCCAAATAGACTAGGATAGAATTTGAATGATAAAAAAGCAAAACAAGGAGGATTTTATGTTAGATAAAATGATTGGTTTTATCGGTGCCGGCAATATGGGAAGCGCCATGATCGGCGGTATTTTAGATGCGTCTTTGGTGACGACCAGCCAGATCATCGCAAGTGCGCATTCTCCTGAGACACTTGATAAAATCCGTACAAAATTTTCGATAGAGACAACACAATCGAATGAAGTTGTTGCAGAACGAAGCGATATTTTATTTCTCGCTGTAAAACCAAATAAATTTGCGGAAGTGCTTCCACAGATCAAAGATCATTTAAAACCGGACTGTATCGTAGTTTCCATCGCAGCCGGACAGCCGATCTCAAATATTGAAGCAATACTTGGCAAAATCAAGCTGGTACGCGCCATGCCAAATACCCCGGCGCTTGTCGGAGCTGCAATGAGTGCACTCTGTCCAAACGACAAGGTAACAGCTGAGGAAGTAAAACTTATCGAATCATTATTCAACAGCTTTGGTCGTGCGGAAGTCGTACCGGAGAGCATGATGGATGCCGTTGTCGGTGTTTCCGGTTCTTCTCCTGCCTACGTCTATATGTTTATTGAAGCAATGGCAGATGCCGCTGTCGCAGATGGAATGCCGCGCACCCAGGCATATAAGTTTGCCGCACAGAGCGTTTTTGGTGCTGCAAAAATGGTTTTAGAGACCGGAAAACATCCGGGAGAATTAAAAGATGCAGTCTGCTCTCCTGGCGGTACGACCATTGAAGCGGTTGCAGCTTTAGAACATGGCGGTTTCCGTGATACCGTGATCTCTGCACAACGCGCATGTTCCAAAAAATCATACGATATGAGTCATAACTCCTGATAAGGATATACATTCTTCTGTATCATAGGATTTATGATCAGTTCTGATTTCAATAATATAATTTGGAGGTTTTCTTATGTGGGCTTACGAAAGTGTTTTTTATCAGATATATCCGCTTGGATTCTGCGGTGCTCCGTTCGAGAATGATGGTGTTTTAGAGCATCGTATTTTAAAGGTCAATGACTGGATTCCTCACATCAAAAAACTTGGTGCCAATGCGATTTATTTTTCTCCGGTCTTTGAGTCTGACACACACGGATATAATACCAGGGATTATACAAAGATCGATACCAGACTTGGCACAAATGAGGACTTTGCCGCAGTCTGCAATAACCTTCACAAAGAAGGGATCAAAGTCGTATTAGATGGTGTATTCAACCATGTCGGTCGTGGTTTCTGGGCTTTTCGGGATGTTTTGGAGAAAAAGTGGGATTCCCCGTACAAAGACTGGTTCCATATCAGTTTTGACGGTAATTCCAACTATAACGACGGTCTGTGGTATGAAGGCTGGGAAGGCAATTATGACCTGGTTAAATTAAATCTGAGAAATGAAGATGTCATCCAGCATATTTTTGCTGCGATCAAAGGCTGGGTAGAAGAATTTGATATTGACGGTCTGCGACTTGATGTCGCTTACTGTCTCGACCATGATTTTCTGCGACGTCTGCGCAGTTTCTGTGACAGTTTAAAACCGGACTTCTTCTTAGTCGGTGAAACGTTACACGGCGATTACAACCAGTGGATGAATGATTCCATGCTCCACTCTGTGACCAACTATGAGTGTTACAAAGGGCTTTATTCCAGTTTTAACAGCATGAATATGTTTGAGATCAACCATTCCCTGCTTCGCCAGTTCGGTCCTGACAACTGGACACTCTACAAAGGCAGACATCTGCTCTGCTTCGTGGACAATCATGATGTCACAAGAATCGCAAGTATCCTGACCAACGAAAAACATCTGCCGCTGATCTACGGCCTGCTCTTCGGTATGCCTGGTATCCCATGTGTCTACTATGGCAGTGAATGGGGCGCAAAGGCGAGAAAAGAAGAAGGTGATCCGGCTTTACGCGCCTGCTTCTTGGAACCGGAATGGAATGATCTTTCTGATATAATCAGCCGTCTCGCCGAGATCAAAAAGAACTCTGAGGCTTTAAATTACGGCTCTTTCCGCTCTGTACTCTTAACAAACCGTCAGTGCATTTTCGAGCGTAAGAGTGAACATGAACGCATTTATGTAGCAATCAATGCGGATGAAAACAGCTTCCACGCAGATTTTGATGCCGGATGCGGCACGGCACAGGAACTGATCACCGATACACCGCATGATTTTGGCGGTGGAACGGATCTTCCGGGTTACTCTGTGGCTGTATGGAAGATGGAACATTAGAAATACATATACAGAAATGGGCAGAAACCGGTAATCCGGCTCTGCCCAATTTCTATCTATTGATCCGATATTCAGATTGGCGGATATCTCTTACATTATCGACTGCCATCCTCATTTTACGGAACCCAATATCTGATGATCTGTATGATCTGTCCCTGTCTGACTGTGATCACTGTATTGTTACAATTAAATGCCATATCACTATTTTCAATGGCTGCCGGCAGATCATTTAGCTCTACGACCGGCAGGTCTGACTCCTGATTCTGATCTGCCTGATCTTCAAAGGTTACATCCTCAGATAAAGGAAGTGTTACTTTGCCTACTGAATAATAAACCGGATAATCATCCAAAGTCACCGTACGATACAATCCGTCATCTTCCATCAGATCAATTCCATCATTTTCAATGCCTCCATTGATCTGGACAGATCCTGTTTCGGAATCTGCATTATCTTCTGCTACAGTTTCTGTGTCTGCCTTAGTTTCTGTATTTGCACTTGTCTGTGCATCTTGTGCAGACTTTCCGCATCCGATTACAGAGGCTGCAGTCAGCATCGTTCCCACTAAAATAAAGGTCAACAATTTTTTCTTCATACTCTTGACTTCATGTCCTTTCTTTTTTAATGGTACGATTATAACACAATAATGTTTTCATTTTATTCAGACTCTGTGATCCGGAAATCACCAGCATCTTTTGACTTGATATTCATCGTGATACAGCAGTCTGCCATGTGCTCATAATTGACCTCCAGCTCATAATTGACCTTGACATCAATATCATTTTCCGTCTCCCTCACATCCACACTTTTTGCATCGATCCCAATCAGAAGGCTTCCATATGGCGTATAATAATACGTCACATTCTTCCGGTTCTTCTCGAACATCATATGTACATTCGAAACACCTCTCTTGGTGATATCCATAAAATCATCATTCAGTTTGATGATGTTTCGTGTTGTCTGGGAAAATCCCTCGTTGACTTCATCATAGATGATATAATGTTTTCCATTTTTTTTATAATAACTGCCGGATGTGATCAGTTCCACGGATTCATTATCAGTTTCCGGTGAAAACTGAAGCCCGCTGATAGTTACCAGTACTTCTTTTGTCATCCTGATCCTCATTTCTAATTTAACCCTGCCTGATTTTTGCAGGATTATTTATCTTAAATTGCCTTATTATATTATATGTTTTTTTTTTATTATTCAATACTATTTTTCTTGATATTTTGAAATCTCTTTCTATAATGGTATATAGAAAATATGTAAGTGCTTTCATTTTTGGGATAAGGTATTTACAGAGAGTATTTTACTGCCTAAATTTATACAATAGACTGTACGCTTTGCCTATGGAACAGGCAACCTACTCGGCAGTGGTGCCCTGGATGTTATCATGAATCCACTGATGGGTTTTATCTCCGACAGCTTTTATAAAACAAAGCTCGGTCAACGGTTTGGACGAAGACGTTTCTTTATCCTGATTGGAATCCCCCTTATGTGTCTGTACCCGCTGTTATGGGTGGAAATATGAATTTCTGGTATTATCTGTCCACCTATATCATGTTTGAGATCGTATACACCAGCGTCATGATCCCATACAACACACTTCCGGTAGAAATGACGGATGATTTTGACCAGAGAACTTATCTTGCAGGTTCAAAAGCCATGTTTGGAAAAGTTGCAAACTTCCTCGGTGCCGCACTTCCGGGATTTTTCATCAGCATTTATGGACAGGACTCTCTGACTCCGTTCTTCTGTACCGGTGTTGCATACGGAGCAATCCTTATCGTTTCCATGATTCTGCTCTACACGAACTCCTGGGAGCGTCCGAGTGACGAGGTTGAGGATGAGTGCGTGGCAAACGTTTTTGAAGGCTTCAAAAAGCTCTTTACGGATATCTTATCTACTTTAAAGATCCGTACTTTCCGCCACCATCTTGGAATGTACCTGTTCGTTTTCGGCGCAGAATGGCTTTTTACCGCAGCATTTACCTAAAACCGTTTATCGCCGCCCTCACCGGGGTTCCTTACGAGCACTGCTTTGGCAATAACAACATCGGATATAAAGTACATCATACTTCCCATTAGACAAAAAATCTGATGACACATATCCGATACCGGGATTATTTTCCCTTTTCAATGTAAACGTTTTCATTATCCTCACATAACTGGTTTAAAAATGTGAGGTAACGGAATCTTACTTTATAATCGCCACTCTCAAGTACTTTCTGATATTCATCATCAGAAAGTACTTTTTTTAATGAACTTTTCGCATCCTCATCGATCACCTCGTACATCGTATCCGAAAAGCACATGTTCGGATACATCACACACCACCAGTTATGTCCCTTCCCCGCACCGATGATAATCTCCAATGCTTCATAATTTCCTGCCGGAAATGTGTACGCACCATATGTTTTTACTGGGAAATCCGTTTCTTTCAGGCAGATATCCACATCATAATCAAATCCTTTGTCTGCAATGACTTTCTTCGCCGTCTGCTTCATATTTTCCATGTTCTTCCAGATCACGATTTCTGAACTGCTGCGGTCAGACACATCCTTTAACAGTTCTGACATATGGATACCGACGGCATCCCGCACAGCAAGTTTTAAGTCCTGATCCTCTTTGGCATCACTGTTTGCGATCACATGAAAGCGTATGATCTTTTCTGCGATACCTTTTTGCATTTCAAGCCTCTGTTCATACCGCAATCCAATGATACAGGCAAAAGAAAATAAGAAAAACAGGGTTATGTACAGGAAATCTTTTTTATATTTTATGATCGGTAATTTCATTGGAATACTCCTTTTCTGTTTGATAGCAGGAGTATTCCACTTATTTTTGTTTTTATACAAAACCTGTTAACAAAATCTATTGTTATCATTTTAAAACAATGATATTATTTTCCATATAATCAAATTTGTACGCATTAAAAGAAAGGAATCGGAGTTATAAAAAGGATCTGATTTTGGCAGAGATCTTTCTCTTTGGACTGGTGATCGGGGCTATTTTATAAGATTCGGGTGGCAAAAGGGGACTTTTAATTTCTTGATTGGCAAATTGCACAAAACAGTGCCTATTTTGTTCCGATGTCCGAAAATTAGTCCCTGCTTCGTGCAATTTACCGGCCACTAAGTTATGAAACACCTTTTGCCACCCGAATCTTTCTAACCACCACCTTTTCACTTACCCAGATTTACCCAGTCAACCTTTACCTTGTAAATTATTTCCATATCTTTTTCATACTGCTTAGGCTGCTTCTGATAAAACAGATACCAGTCCCTGCGCTGTCCGCCCAGTTTTTTATAGCTGTTCATGCAGTCGATCTCCGCTTTTTGTGCGATTATCTGAAAATATTCTGTAATCTGTTTCTCCAGTTCTTCCTTTATATCACCGGATTTTAAGCCTTGACCATATTCTGCCTGTATCTTCTTCCTCCATCCCGGTTTTTCATACAGAATCTCTCCAATACAATTAATTTCTGCGATGACTCTTTTATCTTCTGTCTGCGAAAAAACAATCTGATTGTGCGGATCAAACAGGCGTACATCCACTCCGTCTGCAAGCGTCAGCGTATATTCTTTCATTTGATTCTGGATAAAAAAAGAAAGCATCGCCGTCTGATTGTTAATAAGTCCTGCTGCCTCACCGCGTTTCCAGACATAATACCCCCTCACGGCAGGTTTTTTTTCTGCTTCCCCAACATAGGGGATGAACAGTGTTTCCATTTTATTTTCCTGCTCCTGATAAAGCATACCAATCGTCGGATACGCAGTCTTTTTGATTTCAGATACATCTTCAAAATAATCTTCCAGATAAGTTCCCACGGACTCTTCCATATTTTCCTGCAGATTTAAAATTGCCTGTGCATCCTCTGCCACCACAAGATAAGTATTTCTTGGCACGTCGCTCTTTTTTTCCAGAATCTCCAGAAAAGCATCCATATTTTCTGCATCCTCTAAAAAGGTCTGATCCAGCAGAATAACCTTCATATGGCTGTAATCCACCACGCGGTTCCCGGACTCATCGGCATTTAGCCATTCCCTGTCAAACTGTTCCATATCACATACTGCCATTTCGATCGGGAAGTTGCGCTCCTCAAGTTCTGCCGTGGCACAGCCGGAAAGACCTGTCAGTACAAACAGGACAGCTATCATCAGATAAACGCGCAGAATAGGATAATTTTTATGTTTCCATTGTTTCTTATACCGGATGACTGCAAACACCACAGGAATAAGCACCAGAAACGGTGTTCCGATATACCACACAAATTTCTCATACAGTACCGTATTTTCTTTTGAACTGTAAAAGAATACTGCAATGCCAAAAACCACAGCAAACACTGCCGCACGTTCCCACTTTTTCCACAATGTCTGTCTTTTTTTTGCATGATATAAACCATTTAATAACATTTCTGCATAAAATACTGCACTATTTAACAATGCATACAATGTAAAGAACCAGATTCCAAACATAAATGCATCGGCTCTTTTTAAAAATCCACCGGTAATTTTAATCGTACTCATCAGCGTGATCGCCGGAGTCTGCATGTCTGAGAGTGCCGCACCTCCAAACACTCCAAGCAGGATCAGATAAAGTCCTGCCTCCAGGCAGCCGGTGAAAATCAATGCGAGGCGTCCTGCTTTCATCAGGCTTTCCCGTTTTCGCAGATACCCTCCCAGAAACAAAACAAGAAAAATAAGAGATGAACAGATAAACACATAATAACTGCCGGCAAAAAAATCACTTCTTTCCGTAAAAAACACCGGATTCCAATAATCCGTTTTCACCTCATCAAGTGCGGACGCTAACATGATAAAAAGCGGTATCAGGATGATCCAGAATAGCAGTTCATAGACACGCGCCCTGCCCTCGATCCCGCTTAACAGACCATACCAGACTAAACCTAAGATCAGCACAAGCACCAGATAAAATGATTCTCCCCGCAGCAGGTTGTTTAACACCGTCACAGAAAAAAGATATGCCGTATATCCCGCTAACAGTACCAGATATAAAAAGTACCCCGCCTGTATGATCTTTCCAAAAAATGTACCACACATGTTTACGGTATATTCTGCAAAACTGCCCTGCATATCCCCCACCGCATAAACCATCAGCTTCAAAAACAAAATTCCTGCCACCGTTCCCGCAATGATACAAAATATTCCATCTCTTCCGCAAAAACCTGCAACCGCAGTCGGGATCAAAAGTGTTCCAAGTCCCAGAAGATCAAAAACCAGAAGCCGGAAAGCCTGACGACCTGAAATCTTTTCGTTCGATGAAAACATAATTTTTTCTCCTTTTTGTTTCAAACATCCTTCATGCTCGTTTTACTGTTTCAAACATCTTTCGTACTCATTTCAAATTTTATTCGAAACATCTTTCATTCTTATTTCAATTTCAGTTTCACCCGCTCATCCCGCTTTGCGTAGATCGGGCGCTTTGTCAGTTTCCGTATCGGCAGACGCCACAGAAAGTCCCGCTCGTCTTCATAGTCTGTCAGATCTGCCCCGACAAATGGCATCAGGTACGGGATTCCAAAACTTTTTAAATGTGCCAGATGAATCAGTACAAATAGCAATCCAAGCAGCATACCAAAGTAGCCTAACCATGCACACATTCCGATAAAAAAGAATTTCAAAAGACGTTATGCTGTTGCAAATTCCTCATTCGGTATCGCAAATGAGCATAGCGCTGTAAATGAGATCACGATCACAACGATCGGGCTGACCAGATTCGCCTCGACTGCCGCCTGTCCAATGATCAGTCCTCCGACGATCCCGATCGTATTTCCCATGGCACCGGGTAACCGCACACCTGCCTCCCTCAAAAGTTCAAACGAAAGTTCCATCAAGATCACCTCGACCACTGCAGGAAACGGCACCCCGCTTCTTGCATCTGCAAAAGATAAAAGCAGCATAGTTGGCAGTATCTGTGTATGAAAATTTGTCACGGCAAGATAAAATCCCGGCAGTGTCATCGCAAAAAAGGATGCAACATAACGCAATAATCTTCCAAAACTCGCAATTTCCCACCGGTTGTAATAATCATCACTCGTCTTAATAAACGAATTATAATCTGTCGGCAGGATCAGCCCAACCGGAGAATTGTCCGAAAGTACGACCACCCGCCCCTCTAAAACAGCCATTGCTGCACGGTCCGGGCGCTCCGTTGTCTGAAACTGCGGAAACGGCGAATACCACTTTTCTTCGGTAAGCTGTTCGATCACACCACTGTCCAGCACTCCGTCAATCTCAAATCCTTCCAGCCTGTGCTCGATCTCCCTCACCAGTCCCGGATACACCAGATCCTCCATGAAAACAAGATAGACATTCGTGTTCGAACGCACACCACATTTCTTCTGCTTCACCTTGACTTTCGGCGAACGGATACGCTTCCGGATCAATGCTGCATTCTGCTTGACGGAATCACAAAATCCTTCATTAGAACCCCTTATCACCTTCTCCGAATCTGCCTCTGTGATTCCCATATTCGGATAACCGTCATCCGGTATCTTTACTGCCTGGTCAAATCCTTCCACAAACAGGATCACTTCTCCGGTCAGAAGTCCGTCCACCGCATCTTCTATCGTGTCAAAATACGTTGCATCCGAAATTCCCAGCGCATTCTTCTCAAGCACCTGATAGATTTCGTCTTTTTCAAGCCCATTTAAATACTTTAATACCTCGCCAAGCGCCGATGTTCCCATATCCACCGACACCTCAATAAACGTCAGATAACATGGCACATCCATCTGCCTGCCAAGCATCATTTCCTTCTTCTTGATATCATCACACTCATGAAAAAACTGCTCCATCTGTGCGATATTCTCGCTCAGCCTCTTTGAAACCGGTATTTTCTCTGTCATAATAATCTCCATTTCTGCACTGTTTAATGAACTATCCAACAAATGCTGGTTTGTTGGGCGACATGAGTTTCCTCGTGTAGGGTGGTTCCGGGGATTTTCGATTGGCAAATTGCATCAAGCCGGGACTGTTTTGTTCCGTTGTACGAAAATAAGGCAAGTCTAAGTCAGCCTGATTTAATGTTTCTCGGAGTGACGTGT
>ERZ791621.155-NODE-155-length-45675-cov-2.65381_pt1 | contig 45675 bp, 40 predicted proteins | sample MGYA00510270_ERZ791621 | MGnify/ENA primary metagenome ERZ791621 (study PRJEB30046, sample SAMN00715189) | human gut metagenome | study: EMG produced TPA metagenomics assembly of the A metagenome-wide association study of gut microbiota in type 2...
GGCCCCAATGATCCAGCTGATCTGTCCCGTACTATAGTTAGAAAGATAAGCATACCAGCCATTATTGAGTGCCTGGTTGCCTAGGCTACCATAAGATCCTCTGATTTTCAGTTCGTCGAAGAAACTGTTTGTCCAGCTCTTGAACCAACTTTCGTTAGAGAGTCTCCAAGCTGCAGAGAACGAAGGGTTGAATACGGCACGGTCGTGCTTGGGAAATTTGGAAGAGAGGTCGTAACGGCCGTTTACTTCCAGTAAATAGCGCTCGTCATATCCGTAGTTGATGCGGAAGAAACCGCTTCGTGTAGCCCAGGAGTTATCACTGCTGCCTACCCAGCGGTCTCCTGTAGCATAACTTAAAGATCCCAGATCGTTTGAGATCAGCTGTTCGCGTCCGGCATTGAATCCGGTAGTATGTTTGCTTTCCTGATTATAACCGATCATTCCTTTCAGGTAATGTTTACCCAATGTTTTTTCGTAATCACCGAAGAAGTTGAAAGCATTGTATGTATCGTTGGCTTGTGATTGTGACACAGAATTCGGATTCGTCCATGCAAAAGTTTGCAGGAATTGTCCATTGGCTCCATATTCGTCAAATGACTTCATGTGAACCTTATTGTTTTCACTGTAGTAATTGAACGTGTAGTCCATGTTGATGCTCATTCCTTTGATTGGGGTCAGTTTCATCGTGATCGTGTTCCAAAGGTCATTCTTGTTGGTGAGCCGGCTACCGCCATCTTCAAGGATAGCAGGAAAATTGGTAAAGTCACCTTGTCCTGCCCAGTTGCCGTCCGGATGTTTCACCGGCATGATAGGACGGGTATCACCTCCCATAAAGTTATCACCATGTACATTGTCCTGATTCAGTCCTCTCAGTTTGGTGCGGTTAAAACTTGTCTTCATCGAGAGGTGTAACCAGTCGTTCACGTCATAATTGATGTTGTTCATCACATTGAACTTCTTGAACTGTTCGTTACCGAAACGAATCAGTGATCCCTGGTCGGTATATCCTAAGGATGTGTAGTAAGTTGCCTTCTTTCCACCTCCGCTGATATTGACATTATACTTCTGGACGGGATAGTTCTTTTTATACAATTCTTTCATCCAGTTTGTATTGCCGGCATACGTGTATTTGGTGCCGTTTTTACTGATACTCGGGTCCGAATGGATAAATACCGGAGAATTGTTCACCGGATCTTTATAGTAGGCTTCGATATGCTGCATCCACTCAGCATCGAAATAGTCGCGTCCCACGGTGTTCTGTTGCGCAGTGTTCATCCAGGTAGCATATTGCATGGAGTTCATATATGTTGGGCGGGTAGTAGGGCCGTTGAATGAAACCGATGCATCGAACGATACTTGTGTCGGCTGGTCTTTACGGCCTCCTTTGGTGGTAATCAATACGACACCATAAGCTGCACGTGCACCATAGATGGAAGCAGACGCGGCATCTTTCAATACGGAAACACTTTTCACGTCTTGCGGGTTAATCAGGTTCGGGTCCATTTCTACACCGTCAACCAATACCAATGGTGAACTTCCACTCATGGCAGTAGTACCACGGATATTGAAACTTGAACCTTGCCCGGGCCGTCCGCTGGTGGTTACATTTAAGTTAGGAATGGCACCTTGCAAACCTTGTCCGAGGTTGACAATCGGGCGATCTTCCAACACTTTACCATCTACGGCCGACACTGCTCCGGTCAGGTTGGCTTTTTTTACGGTGGCATAACCGACTACCACTACTTCTTCCAAAGCCTTGCTGTCTTCGGCAAGTTTCACTTGAATAGGTTTTCCTGTATAAGGTATTTCTTGTGTAACGTATCCGATGTAAGATATTACAATAATATCTCCTTTTTTCACATCATTCAGCGAGAATTTACCTTCTAAGTCCGTAATGACACCATTGGTCGTGCCTTTTACCATGACACTGGCACCAATAACCGGACCCAATGCATCTTCAACTGTTCCTGTCACTTTTTCTTGAGTAACTTCAGGAACCAATACTTCTGTTGCTTGCGTTGCATACGAATAAGCTGGGAAGCTTAATGCACCGGCGAGCAAGAGCAGAGTAACTTGTCTAGTGATTTTTAACATAACAATTTTGTTTTGGGTTAATAATAAAGGTTTTGTTTGGTTCTTTTACATTCTTCCTTTCTTGTTGATTATCCTTTCTTATTTCTTTAAAAATGGATTAGTTCTGGCAGAACTATAACCAAACTAATTGATTTTAAAGAAATAGATTTTATAATGTATTAAAAAAGAACAGAATATTTTTTGTTTTTTAGATTAACAACGTTGCAAATATAGCGATTATTTTAAAAATAGATAATAATCCCAAAAGTTTTTTTTCATTCCAAGGCAATATTCCTTTCTCTTCTTACTCCTTCCGGAAACCAATCAAGAGAAGTACACTGAACCAAGTACAAAGGGTAGACAGAGAGGACTTCAGAAATTTCTGTTTTTGTCATAAAACACTAAATACCAAACACAATGCCAAACCAATCAGTAGAACAACAGGCTATTTCCATCTCTTACTCCCTGCCTATAAAGTCCTTCATTATAAATACAGAGCAGTGATAAAGTATATATATCCGGTGATAATAAGGGAATTACATTTCACCAAGTTCTGCCAGGAATAATCTGCTTTATGTCATTTGATTTGTACTTAATGTATTGTAATATAATGATCTATGTATTTAAGTCTAATGTGAATCAGGGTTTGTTGTGTAAGAGAGACGTTATAGGCTTATTGAAGAATGAAGAGATAATTTCGAATAAAATATTCAATATTTTTATAAACGAAGAGCTGGATTTATTATATTAATTTTATCTATATCTTTCTTTTTGTAGGCGTTACTTCTTCCTCTGCTCTCTTATCTGTGCTGTTTTTGTCAGACGTTTGTCCGGTATTAGCTACTTGGTGGTGAGTTCGCTTCTTAAGATTGTGACTGCTTGGATGGATAAATAAATGATAGATTTGGATAGCATGCTATAAACTTATCCCGAAAACGAAGTAGAACCGGTTCTCGTAAGGGTTTGCTATCAGTTTGCCAAAGATGGCCGGAGTAAATCCGGAGGAAATATTCAAGGTCTTGGTAGCCGAAAGTCCGACATTAACTACATTCAGTTTGTCTGCGTATTCTCCTTCCCACGGAGTGAATCCTGCTTCGACGGCCAAGTCTACCCCCTTTACTGTGAATGGGTAACTGAATTCACAATAACTGGACCAGGCACGCTCCTCATTTTCTCGATAGTCATTTCCGGCAAAGGTGGTGTACCAGCCTATGGATAAAGGGAAACGTTCACTGACTGTGTAGACGGCTCCTGCCTCAAAAGTATGTCCCGTAGTTCGGGGAGTATAGTGAAAGTATTTGAAAGGCTCGTCTTCGCTTTGATAGAAATAGTTGTTGAGACACAGTTGCAGATTTTTATATTCGTATTCCAGTGTAAGGTCTATTTCATTGTTTTCATTTCTGAATTCTGTCGATCCCCATGCTGATAAGGTCCATCCTTTCCACTCTACACCCAAAGTGGGTTGTACGGAAGCATTTCCATTCTTCATTCCACGCCAGATGTAGCTGCTGACAAGGTCTGCATTGATAAAAACTTCTTGTGCCTGTGTTGCAACCGAACAGATGGTCAGGACTGCAAGTATCCATATTTTCTTCATATTGCTGATAGGTATCTTTTTCGGGCTGCAAAGATAGATAATTACTGTTAAAATCCCTCTGTTCGTTGATTCTATTTCCTTTGCAGGCGACTTTATCGTCAAAAGAGCCCTCTTGGTCGACTTCTTTTGCAGGGGTAGGACAAAGGAGGTATTTTTGTAAACAGACATTCAAGACGAACTTTTTGGAGTATGAAACAAATTAATAAGCAGAAGTTACTGGAGCAGATGGTTTATCTCGTCATTTGGCTGACGGTTATCTCTGTGCCGTTGGTGGGTGATTATCTGTTTGCTTCCATTAGCCCGGTACATACGTTTAGTTGGCAGACCATACGGATGGCATGGTTGCTGACTCTGCCTTTCATTCTGCTTTTCGTAGTCAATAACTATTTTCTGGCTCCCCGGCTGTTACTTCGGAAACGGTATTGGGCTTATGCACTTTCATTAGCAGGAGTCGTGACTCTGCTTTTTATTTTGTATCCTTCTATCAATCCTCCTCAACATAAACAATTTCAGAATCTGATGCCGATGCAACCCCGCCGCTATCCGGAAGGAAAGGTGTTACCGGATAGGGAGAGGGAGTTTCCCAATACATTTCCGGAGCATTCGTCACCGCTCCTTTTGCCGAAACAGGAGCTTGATATGCGCTGGCGGGGCCCGCATCCTCTTCCGGGGTATTTTCTCGGACGACTTTCACTGGCATTACTTGTGGTAGGCATTAATGTGGCTATCAAACTCTTGTTCAAGTCGATGCGTGATGAAGAAGCATTGAAAGAGTTGGAACACCAGCATTTGCAATCGGAGTTGCAGTATCTGAAGTATCAGATAAATCCGCATTTTTTTATGAATACCCTTAATAACATACATGCGTTGGTCGATATGGATGCCGGCAAGGCAAAACGTACTATTGTCGAACTTTCCAAACTGATGCGTTATGTGCTTTATGAAGCCAGCAACCGGACGATTTTGCTTTCACGCGAGATACAGTTTTTGGACAATTATATTGCCTTGATGAAATAGAGGTATACCGGGAGAGTCCGGATCGAATGCTGTATGCCCGATGAGGTGCCGGAGGTGCAAATTCCTCCTTTGCTTTTTATCTCTTTTGTCGAGAATGCCTTCAAACATGGAGTAAGTTATCAGGAAGAGTCGTTTATCCGGGTTTTTATGTCTGTCGAGGATGGCAGACTTGCCTTTCGTTGTTCGAACAGCAATCACGGGCGATCTGTGGAACAACACCACGGCATCGGGTTGGAGAATATCCGCAAGCGGCTGAGGCTGCTATTCGGACAAGATTATACTTTATCTATCAACGAACGTGACGATAGTTTTAATGTTTTACTAATTATTCCGTTATTATGATCAAATGCATTGCTGTTGATGACGAGCCCTTGGCGCTCGAGCAATTGACGGGCTATATAGCCCGTGTCCCTTTCCTGCAACTGATAGCTTCGTGCCAGGATGCATTCAGTGCCATGCAGGTGTTGTCGGAAGAAGAGGTCGACCTGATGTTTGTCGATATTCACATGCCCGATCTGAACGGGCTCGATCTGGTGCGTTCGTTAGTGGTGAAGCCCCTGATTGTGTTTACAACCGCCTATCCGGAATATGCCGTCGAGGGTTTCAAGGTAGATGCAGTCGACTATCTGTTGAAGCCATTTGAATTTCAGGATCTGCTGAAAGCAGCCGATAAGGCACGCCGGCAATTTGAGTATCATTTGCAAGATAACGGGGGAGGGACGGAAACTGATTTATTGGAAAAGGACGGTTCATTGTTCGTTAAGTCCGAATATAAGATTATCCGCATCAATGTGGCAGACATTTGCTATATAGAAGGTATGAGTGAGTATGTACGTATCTATACCGATGCGGCGGATAAGCCCGTAGTGACTTTGCTGAGTATGAGAAAACTGGAAGAACGCTTGCCGCAGGAGATGTTCATGAGGGTACATCGGTCTTATATCGTCAATCTTCGGAAAATAACCGAAGTTTCCCGGTTACGCATCATTTTCAATAAGAATATATATATACCGGTGGGAGATAACTATAAGGAAAGATTTACAGAATATATTAACAAGATTTGTGTCAGCAGTTAATGACCGGATGTTAGGTTGGTGAAGCTCTTTTTGAGCATGTGCCGGAAGTTTATCACAGATGAACAGATTGTATAGGGCAATACAGGGATTTCGGTTGCCTGTAAGTGTATATCCTTATAAATCTGTTCATCTGTGGTGAAAGAGACTTTAAGACCTGTTGTTGTCTTAGTCTTGCAATGTTTTACTTAATTCCCAGTTTCTTTGCGATATCCTTGGGAAGGGCATCTTTGTGAACCAGAATATTCATAGTCTTGTAAGCAACAAAAGCTTTAGAAGCATACCAAGTACCTTTGTACTTGTTGTTTGTACCCCAAGAGTTCTTAACCATGAAGTATTCTTTGCCGTTCTGGTCTTTAGCGATACCATAGATAATCATTCCATGGTCATCAGTTGTTTCCCAATTATCGAAAGCTGTCTGACGCATTTCCTGAGTGATTTTCATTTCCGGCAATGGTTTTGAAGTCAACTCTTTGCGTTTGTCGGCAGCAGTCATTCCTGTCCAGCGTGCCATGTCCGATCCTGTCAGTTCGGCACCTTTGGCTGCATCCGGAACTACAGCGATACCGTCACGGGTAAATCCTTCTTCGCTCACGTCGCTACCCCATGCAAATGTATATCCGTTCTTTACAGCGTTATCCATTACAGCCATAAATTCGTCGAGCGGCAGGTTGTATGACAATCCGTTACGCCAGTTGTCCTGGATTTCGATGGCAAACTGAGAATAGAACGGGTGATGTGTGTACGAAGTCAGAGATACATAGTCGTCCGGATTAAGTCCCAAAGACTGTGCAAAAGTCATCGGAGTATACTCTTTGCCTTTGTAAGTGAACTTTTCCGGGCATTGTCCCAGGTAAGTATCATAAATAGCGCAAAGGCCCTTCTTCCATACCGGAGTCAGTTTCTTCAGATTACCTTTGGCAATAGCATTAACATAGGCTCCTGCTGTTGCATCCAGTTCGTTGTGAACAGGCAGTGAGTCACCATACATGATTCCCGGCATAGCATCCTGCGGTACAAGTCCGTAGTTCTTCATACAGAACATGATATCATAGAAACTTCCTCCCGGAGAGAAAGAACTGTCGCCATGATAGCGAACGTAGTTAACAGCGCGGTCAACCATCGTGTGGTGTACAACGAACATTTCAGAAAGATCGTATTCACCCTTTCCTGTGCGGAGCAATTCCGATTCGAGAAAACCGAGGCTTGAGAAGCTCCAGCAAGTGCTCGAACGGTTCTGATTCTTAATGGATGTAATCGGGTTTTCTTTCACAGTAGTGAAAACGAAGCCTTCTTCTTGTGGTTTGTCTTGGGCCAATGCACTCAGACTGATCAGGCCTAAAGCGGCCAGGAGGATTGTCTTTTTCATTATTATGTCGTTTTTATTAATATTTATGCGACAAAGATAGCTGAATATCCCCAAATATGGAAATGAACGTCTATCTTTACTGCTATATTTTAGCGTTTTATTCTCGTTGTCGCAGCATTGTTTCTATATTCTTTGGGCGAAACTCCCACATATTGTTTAAAATATTTGCCAAAGAAAGACTGTGTCGGAAAATTCAGTTGGTCCGCTATCTCTTTTATGCTCAGATCAGATTCCTCCAATAATTGTTTCGCTTCGGTTATCACCATCCGTACGATCCATTGCAAGGCACTATCTCCTGTTTTCTCCTTGATGATGGCCGAGAAATAACGGGGAGTGATATGCTGCATCCTTGCATAAAAAGAGACGTCACGTTCCTTGCGATAGAAACGGAACAGAGACAGCATGAAATTCTGAAAGACAACATCTTTTTTCCCTTGTTGTAAAGGCTGCAAGGGCTGGTTGGTAAAATACATGTTTAAGATTTCATAGCAGATAGTCTGTCCCATCGATTTTATCAGTTCCAGTTTCAGATGCTGGTACTGGACATTCTCCTTCTGGCAGTCTTCCGCATTTATCCTATCCCATAGATTATTCAGCAAATATTCAAAATGGGCACATTGTTCACCGGACAAGGAGACACATGGATTTTTCCGCATAAAGAGCTGGCTTTCCACATTTATCACTTTGTTTACAATCGGTAGAATATAGTAAAAGTCCACTTCAACCATAATCCCCTCGGCATCTTCACTCTTATGCAACAAGTGCACCAAGGTAGAAGCCATATAGATATAAACATCCCCGGGTTTGATATGATAATGGCAACCTTCCAAAGAGACTTCCACACTGCCGCGTTGACAATAGAAGATACCACATTTATTGAATGTCGAAATTATTTGTCCCTCTTTAAGTATTTGAAACGTATCACTGGTAAGCAGAATTCTCCGAAAAGGCATTTGTTGTTCTATCATTCTTCTGTTCTTAAATTATAAACCGGCTACAAAATAAATACAAATCGCAAAGTTTTTACCTGTATACAGACTGAAAAAGATACAAATAGAACAATTTATCATTCATTTCAACCTTTCTATCTCCTCCCTTCCCAATAACTTTGCATATGAAATACAAAAGTACGCAAATTATGAAACAGATTTATCTTATTCTGACAGGGATTTTTCTTATGCTGTTTATTTCCTGTGCCCGGCACACCAAGGAAAATAAAGATTGTCAAACAGTAAAAATAGACACAGTCATTGCTGCTGATAAACAGAAATTTCTACAATTTCCGGGGAGAGTAAAAGCCGCTCAGGACATTAGTCTTTCTTTTCGGGTAAGTGGCACTATCAATAAAATATACGTGAAAGACGGGGCGCAGGTACGAGAGGGGCAGATCCTGGCCGAATTGGATCCGACTGACTATCAGGTACAACTGGACGCTACGGAAGCTGAATACCGTCAGGTAAAGGCCGAAGCGGAAAGGGTCATGGCTCTCTATAAAGAGAACGGAACCACACCCAATGCCAATGACAAGGCTGTCTATGGACTGAAACAAATCACAGCCAAATATAAACATCATCAAGATCAGTTGGCATATACCCGCCTTTATGCTCCTTTCAGCGGATATGTACAAAAACGTTTGTTCGAAGCCCATGAGACCATAGGAGCCGGCATGCCTGTCATCTCGATGGTAAGTGCAGGTGCACCCGAGGTGGAAATCAACTTGCCGGCAGCTGAATATATCCGGCGTAACCGGTTCAACCGCTATCACTGTACATTCGATATTTATCCGGGAGAAACCTACCCGTTACAACTGATCAGTGTCACTCCTAAAGCAAATGCTAATCAGTTGTATACCATGCGACTTCAGCTAATACCCGGAAAACAGGCTGTTCCTTCTCCCGGAATGAATGCCATGGTGACTATCTTTTGTGATACAGATCGCTCCGGTACGTTATCCGTCCCTACCAGTGCCATCTTGCAGAAAGACGGAAAGTCGTATGTCTTTATCTACAATGCATCAGACCATACCGTACACAATTGTGAAGTATCTGTATTGCGGTTGACCAATGACGGGTACAGCCTTATTTCTTCTGACGGACTGCAACCCGGAGACAAAATCGTATCTTCAGGAGTACATCATATAGAAAACGGGGAAACCGTAAGAACTCTGCCTGAAATCACTCACACAAATATAGGAGGACTGTTATAATGGATATAAGTAAATGGGCATTCCATAATCGTAACCTGATTTATTTCCTGATAGCCGTCCTGATGTTCGGAGGAGCTTATTCCTGCTATCAGATGAGTAAACTGGAGGATCCGGAAATAAAGGTAAAACTTGCCATGGTGGTCACCACATATCCCGGGGCTTCGGCACATCAGGTAGAGTTGGAGGTGACCGATGTACTGGAAAAGAACATCCGCACCATGGGAAATATAGATAATATAGAAAGTTATTCTTATAATGATCTGTCACTTATACAGATTGAACTTCTGAGCACCGTGCCGGATGATGATGTGGAGCAATGCTGGGATATGCTGCGTCGCAAAGTCAATGATGCCCGGGCTTCACTGCCCGAAGGAGTCAGTGCTCCTATTGTAAAAGACGACTTCGGGAATGTGTACGGTATGTTTTACGCTTTGACCGGTGATGGTTTGTCTGATCGTGAGTTGTCGGACTATGCCGAACTGATTAAGCGTGAAGTCGGCGAACTGGAAGGGGTAGACCGGATAGATCTGTATGGAAAGCGTCCGGAGTGCATCAACATCTCTTTGTTGCAGGATCGTATGGCAAATTTGGGTGTAAAGCCTGCTGAAGTTCTTGCTACCCTGAACGGTCAAAACAAGACTACCTATACCGGCTATTATGACAATGGTGACAATCGGATCCGTGTGACTGTCAATGATAAATTCAAGACGGTAGAAGATATAGGCAAAATGCTTATTCAAGGACATGATGACGACCAACTGCGTCTGAGCGACATCGCACAAATAGAGAAAGGCTATGAAGAGCCGGTCCGTAACGAAATGTACTATGACGGTGAGCGTGCATTGGGCATTCTAATAGCCGCTACTAGTGGTTCGGACATCGTGAAAGTGGGGCATGCCGTAGAGGCCAGACTGGCTGAACTCAAGGCCGAACGTCTGCCTGCCGGAGTCGAATATCAAAAGGTATTCTACCAACCGGAGCGTGTGGGCGAGTCATTGGGTACATTTGTCATCAACCTGATAGAGTCAGTCATCATCGTAGTGCTTATCCTGATGATTGCCATGGGATTTAAGAGCGGGGTTATCATAGGCATCAGCCTGGTGGTTACTGTTTTCGGTTCATTCTTGTTTCTTTATTCCGCAGGGGGAACCATGCAACGTGTATCTCTGGCTGCCTTTGTGCTGGCTATGGGGATGCTGGTCGATAATGCCATTGTCATTATCGATGGGATATTGGTAGATCTGAAAGCCGGGAAGGACCGGATGGAGGCAATGACCGCCATAGGGCGGCAGACTGCCATGCCGTTGCTGGGAGCTACACTGATCGCCATCATCGCTTTCTTGCCGATTTATATGTCGCCGGATACGGCAGGTGTCTATACGCGCGATCTTTTTATCGTACTTGCCGTTTCTTTGCTGCTCAGCTGGGTGTTGGCGTTGGTTCATGTACCGTTGATGGCTAACCGTCGTCTGCATTTTGCCGTAGAAGCCGATAGTGGTGGCAAACGGGTTTACAAGGGGAAGATTTATGCCGCATTACGTACGGCACTTCGTTTCGGATTGGCACACCGGTGGAGTTTTGTCTTTACCATGGTCGGTTTGTTGGTTCTTTCTGTTTTTGGCTATCAGTACATGCGGCAGGGTTTTTTCCCCGATATGGTTTACGATCAGCTCTACATGGAATATAAACTCCCCGAAGGGAACAACTATACCCGCGTAGAACAGGATCTGAAAGAGATAGAAGCTTACTTGAAAGGGCGTAAGGAAATCACCCATGTCACAGCTTCCATCGGTGGTACTCCCGGGCGGTACAATCTGGTGAGAAGTGTAGCTAACCCGTCACTCTCTTATGGAGAACTGATCATCGACTTCACCTCTCCCGAGGAGTTGGTAGACAATATGGATGAAATTCAGCACTATCTGTCGGTGACTTATCCGGATGCTTACATCAAACTGAAGCGCTATAACCTGATGTTCAAGAAATACCCCATTGAAGCACAATTTCTGGGACCCGATCCTGCTGTTCTTCACCAATTGGCCGACAGTGCACGCAACATCATGAAGAATACCCCCGAAGTATGTCTTATCACTACCGATTGGGAGCCTCAAATACCTGTCCTGACCATTGAATATGACCAACCTGCCGCACGCGCACTGGGTTTGAGCCGCAGTGATGTCAGTATGTCTTTATTGACTGCTGCCGGTGGCATTCCTATCGGATCTTTTTATGAAGGCATACATAAGAACAATATCTATCTGAAATGTCTGGATAAGGAAGGACAACCGATAGAGGACTTGGGCAATACACAAGTCTTTTCTGCCTTACCATCCCTGGGCGGGTTGTTGAACGAGGAGACCATGGTCAAGTTGAAGACTGGTACTCTTTCTAAAGAAGACCTGGTAGAAAGTATGATGGGGAGCACCCCGTTGCAGCAAATCAGCAAAGGAATCGATATTCGTTGGGAGGACCCTGTAGTGCCCCGTTACAATGGACAACGCAGTCAGCGTGTACAATGCTCGCCTGCTCCGGGCATTGAAACGGAGAAGGCACGATTGACCATTGCGGATAAGATAGAGCAGATACGGTTGCCCGACGGGTATTCATTGGTGTGGCAAGGTGAAAAGATAGCCAGCGACCAATCCATGAAGTATTTGTTCAAGAACTTCCCCTTAGCGATAATCCTGATGATCGCTATTCTGATTATGTTGTTCAAGGATTACCGTAAACCCATTATTATCTTCTGTTGCCTGCCGATGATATTCGTAGGGGTAGTGGCCGTGATGCTGCTTACCGGAAAGGTTTTCAACTTTGTAGCCATTGTGGGAACACTGGGACTGATTGGTATGTTGATTAAGAACGGCATTGTGCTGATGGATGAAATCACCTTGCAGATTAATGCCGGTATAGAACCGGTCACCGCGTTGATAGACAGTTCGCAAAGCCGTCTCCGTCCCGTAATGATGGCATCGCTCACCACTATTCTGGGGATGATTCCATTGCTGTCCGACGCTATGTTCGGTTCACTGGCAGCAGCCATTATGGGAGGGTTGCTATGCAGTACACTTATCACACTGCTTTTTATACCCATATTATATGCTTTATTCTTCAAGATAAGAAACGACTGATTAAAAAACGAGAACTGATGAAAAAGATAATTATACTTTCTCTTTGCTTTATGTTGTCGGACTTCTGTGCTCCGGCATTCGCACAGGAGACACTCAGCCTGCAAGAGTGTCGCGAAATGGCATTGAAATACAATAAGGAAATGGCGGCTTCCATTAAACAGACGGAAAGCACCCACTACACAGCCAAAAGTTACAAAGGGAACTTCTTCCCCAATTTTACAGCCAGCGGCACCGGACTTTACAGTAATGCCGACGGAAGTTACGGGATAGCCGGTGGCAATCTGCCCACTTTCCTGCCCGATGCGACCGGACAACTCATACCTAATGGCGGCTTTGCCTATTTTCCGGGTATCAACCTGGATTATAAGATAGGATGGGTCTATATGGGAGGGATACAGTTGGAACAGCCGCTTTATATGGGTGGCAAGATCACTGCTGCCTACAAGATGTCGGTACTGGGAAAACAGATGGCGCAGATGAATGAAACCCTGACTGCTACCGAAGTGATTCTGAAAACCGATCAGGCTTATGCTCTTGTCGTGAAAGCCAAAGAGATGAAGGTAGTAGCCGATGCCTATCATACGGTACTTACCGAGCTGAAGAAGAATGTAGAAAGTGCATACAAACACGGTCTGAAACCACAAAACGATGTATTGAAGGTACAGGTCAGGCTGAACGAGAGCGAGCTGGCTGTTCGTAAGGCGGAGAATGCGTTTCGGCTGGCTACCATGAACTTGTGTCATCTCATTGGAAAGCCATTGACTGCCGACATCCATGTTTCCGGTAACTTTCCGGAGATAGAGCAGGGATTGGAAATTCAGGTATTGGATATCACTGCCCGTCCTGAATATACTATTCTGGATAAACAAGTTGCCATAGCCAAACAGCAGGTGAAACTGAACCGCAGTGAATTGTTGCCCAAAATCGGTATCAAAGGTTCTTATGATTATGTACATGGTTTGGAACTGAATGACAAGAATTTCCTGGACAATGCCAGTTTTTCCGTCCTGCTCAATGTCAGCATACCGCTTTTCCATTTCGGTGAACGGAGCAACAAAGTACGTGCAGCCAAGGCCAAGCTGGAACAGACCCGCCTGCAACAGCAAAGCCTGAACGAGCAGATGTTGCTGGAACTAACCCGGGCGGCCAATAATCTTGATGAGGCGAAATTGGAAAGCGAGCTTGCCGACCGTTCTCTCCAACAGGCCGAGGAAAACAGGCGTGTCAGCAAAAGCCAATATGAAGTGGGATTGGAAACCCTTTCCGACCATCTGGAAGGACAAGCCTTATGGCAACAGGCATACGAAACGAAAGTGAATGCACATTTCCAGCTTTATCTGAATTATGTGGCTTATTTGAAAGCGGCAGGTATATTATATAATAAGATTAATTTATAAAAACTTAAACCGATGAAAAAGAATCTTTATTGGATGGCAGCAGCATTCATCACTTTAACTGCTGTAGGTTGTACAAATGCGAAGAAAGCCGATGTATCTGCGGCAGGCAGCGATACGGTGCAAGTGGCAGATATGCATACTGCCGAAACCTCTCTCGATTACTATGGAGTTTACAAAGGTACGGTTCCGGCTGCCGATTGTCCGGGCATAGAACTGACCCTGACCCTGAAAAAGGACCGCACCTATACGTATCATTGGGCTTATATTGACCGTAAAGATGCCGATTTCGATGAAACCGGTACGTTTACGGTGAAGGATAATCTACTTACGCTTACTGAAAAAGGAGGCGAAGTGTCTTACTTCAAAGTGCAGGAAGGCAGCCTGGTGATGCTGAACAATGAGAAACAGCCTGCTACCGGTGCTTTGGCCGATGCCTATGTATTAAAGCAGGAAGAGGTGTTCCTCGATTGATTTATTGGATCTTCGCCCGGTACGTCCGTTCCGAAAAGGTAAAATTGAAAAAGAGTGTGACTCCCCGTTCCCGTTGCATGCCGTTGGGCAGATGAAGCTGGTCGCTGTATTTCCTAGGGAAAGAACGTTGCCGTTGTACAGAGTGAAGTTGCTTCCTGCACTGACATAGTAGTTGGTTGCTTTCTTCTTCTGAATGACTATATAAGAGTTGCTGACGCCCGCTCCGAGTGACAGTTTCACCGGATTCCGGTAAATATTGCCTGCCGTATAGGCTGTGCCTGCCGACAATCGGTGTTGATTCTCGAAGCGGACGTTGCTTTGTGATGACTTCATACGACTCCAATCCGTATATTTATATTCAGCTGTCAGCGTCCAGCGCGGACTGTTGTATGCAAGTCCCGCTCCCACAAACTGGGGGAGGCATTGGCGCACATGGCTTTGGCTTTCGTCAATCGATTCGTTGCCCGATGTGCTGCTTACCGACAAGGTATTGTCTTGTGCCAGGTCTTGCGAATATCCGTATACAGCTCCTGCCACGAGGTACTTATTCCGGCTCAGTGAAAATTTGTATTGCAAGCCGAAGTCAGCATAAAAGGCATGCTTGTATGAGCTTTCTTCCACACTGATACTTCCCTGGGTTTCTGTCTGTTTGATGGTCCCGGTTACGTAGGAAAGGTTAGCTCCGACAGAAAATCCCTTGAAAAGCCGATAGGCTGTACTGATTCCCATTTTAGACAATCCGCCTTCGCCTTCGAAGAGTGACGATACGGTGGAACTGCCGGTTCCCGTGATGTCCTGATCCAGTGTGATGGCATAGCCTACACTACTGACCGGTGCCATGAACACGGCTCCATACCAGCGTGGAGTGATGCGGCAACCGATGCTCAGGTTGTTCAGGTTACCTACCAGCGAGTGATTGCTCGTCCCGGTTTGTGTATATACCTTGTAAGCTCCCATTACTCCGGCGTCTATCAGGAAACGTTGTCCCTCGATGGCGGTAAGTGAGGCCGGATTGGCTGTATTCAGGAAGTTGTAGCTTTGCAAGGCAATTCCTGCTCCACCCAGTCCGGAGTATTGTCCGCCTTCTCCGGTGGAGAGTTCGCCCAGTCCGAACATGGAAGTCGGGGAGTTGGTGGTATTTTGACTATATATTAATAAAGTGGAGTGGCAAAGAGTAAGCAATAGAATCAGGTTTCTTTTCATGGGTTATATGTTTTATAAAGTAGGGTTAGTTTCACGGGATTGCTGTCCGGATGTCCGGTATCCCCGAATACGACTCCGTTCAGGGTAGTGAAGAATAAGTTGTCCGGGAGCATCAGTTGAAGAATCTTCCGGTTGTATCCTACCGTTCCCAGATTGCTTTGCAGGAAAGAGGTGATATCGAAAGAGTAATAGGTATCTTCTCCCATCATTTCATCTGTTACCAAGCTTCCGGTTTGTACGGAACTGCCTGAAATATCAGTCACTACATCTTCCGTCACATTATTTTCATCGGCTGTATACAGTGTCAGCGATTCGGGAAGGGGATACTGTTTGCCATAAGTTCCTTTTACCGGATATAGCCGGAGCAGGGCGCTTTCGATGGTCACCAGCCTGCCTTCGGCACGCAGGTCATTGAGAAATGGAAAATCAATATTGATATACATGCCGGTCAACCCTTGCAGATAGGACTGGTGCTCCGATTTTTCTGAAGGAAGCCCGTTGTTGAGTCCACTTTGCAAAGAGGAGAGTGCGGTCCGGCTGCGGTCACAACTGACCTGGTTGAACCTCAGATCGCTGTTGGGTAAAAAATCGGCGGACAGTTCCGTGGCATCCGTTTCCGTCTGATGATAATAGAGAGTGATGCATAAGCTTGAGTCGTTCACCATGAAACCGTTGACACAATTTCCCCCTTCTTCGGGAATAAACGCGATACCTTTGAAATAGTCGCGGAAGTACTCTTGCGACTCCATCTCACGTGAACCGGCCTGAAAATGTTCGAACCACTCGACTCCCCATTCGTCGGGGAGGCGGATTTCATGTTCCCGGATTGTTTCGCCCGGGGTGGGGGTGAAAGTAAAGGAAGCCAGGGGAGTGGAGTGATAGGACACCTTCGAAGTAGTGTACAGATAACCTTCGTCCAATGACAGATTCTCCGATAGACTGTGCAGTGAGATACGTTGCGGACTCAGGGTATCTCCCAGATAGTTACCCGATGAATAGAACCGGATGGTAATGGAGTCGAATCTGTAGTCGGCATTTTCACTGAATGAAACTGTCGGTACGTCATATTCGGCATAGAAAGCAGCCTTTATCTTTCCCCAGACGGGATCGTCAATGGTTCCTATCTGGCAGACAGTGTCACCCGATGTGGCAAGAGAGTCACTCAGGATAGTGCTGAGGCGTACGGTACAGGTATCGGTTTGTATGGTTCGCAGGGAGCTTTCCACCCATTTGCCTCCCGCCGTCGACAGTTCGTCACGACAAGAGGCGAGGAGTGATATAAAAAGAGTGATAAAAAACAAGGATAAGTTTTTTCGTTTCATGAATCGGATCATTTTTGCCGCAAAAGAAGACGATTTATTTTCCCTGTAAAAAAAGGATCGACTAATCGGAACGATTTATCGACTTCATTTTCGTTGGTAGAGAGAATGTGCCTGTTAGTCGATCCTTTTTTTTGCGCTTACCGATGTCGCCTACATTTGCGGTCAGTAATTAACGATTAAAAAAACAGAATAAAAGAATGACTGGAATAGAAAAAACAGTAACGAATAGGTCGGGGGCCGGAGTTTTGGTACTCTGTGCCATACTTTTTGGCTTGTGCGCCTGTACGGAAGATGCTTCCTATACGGCAGGAGTCTGGTATCGCCGTTCGGACTTCGACGGGGTGGCACGTACCGATGCTGCCGGTTTCACGATTGGCAACAAAGGATATATCTGTGGAGGTTACAACGGGAAAACAACCCGTCTGGCCGATACCTGGGAGTATGACATCGACAATGACTGGTGGACGCAACGTGCCGATATGCCCGGTACGGTTCGGAATGCCGCTACAGGTTTCCCGGTGGGGAATAAAGGGTACATCACTACCGGTTACAATCCCGATCAGAAGTATCTGGCCGATACGTGGGAGTACGATCCGGAGACAAATACCTGGCGGCAAATGGATGACTTCAAAGGGGGAGCCCGTTATTATGCCCGTGGGTTTGGCATTGATAATTATGGCTATGTAGGTACCGGTTACAATGATAACTATTTGAAGGACTTTTATCGATTCGATCCTACTGCGGCAGCCGGTTCGCAATGGACTATCGTGAATGGTTTCGGTGGACAAAAGCGTCAGGGAGCCACAGCCTTTGTGATCAATGGAAAAGCCTATGTCTGTGGAGGACAGAACAACAATTCCGATGTGTCGGACTTTTGGCGTTTCGATCCTTCTGCCGCCACGCCGTGGACACAATTGAGAGATATTGCCAATACCAGCGATGATGATTATGATGACGATTATACTTCTATTGTCCGTTCTTACGGAGTCAGTTTTGTGATCGATGGAAAAGCGTATCTGACTTTGGGCTCTACTGCCGGAGGAAGTTATTATTCGAACTATTGGATCTATGATCCTGAAACCGATCTTTGGGAAGGAGACGACCTGACAGCGTTTGAAGGCAGTACACGCATCCATGCTGTCTGTTTTTCTACCGGAACCCGGGGGATCATTGCGACAGGCGGCAGTGGATCGAGTTCATACTTTGATGACACTTGGGAGTTGAAGCCTTATGAATATGAAGAAGAATAAGAGCATACTTTGGCTGACTCTCGCTATCTGCATGCTGATATCCTTCTTCTTATACCATCGGCATGAGGCTTGTAGGTATAGTCTCCAAATAATTGAAACGGAGAATGAAGGCGGATATGGTTACCGGATTCTTTGTGGCGACCGGGTAGTGATCTGCCAGCCATACATACCTTCACTTCCCGGACGGAAAGGGTTTGCTTCGGAAGAAGATGCCCGGAGAGTCGGAAATCTGGTACTGGAAAGGATACGGTCGGGAAGTGATTTCACGATATCGGCTTCCGACTTGGAGCGGGTGACGGAAACAAATGGATTCCTTTACAGGGCTCACTGAAAATCGATATTTGAAAATGTATTTGCAAACAGGAGAATGAAAAGCGATACCTTTTGGTCTTTATAAGGCAAGTTCAAGGTTTCTTTTTGATAGGTTTTGAAGCACTGCCCCGTTGGTTTTAAATTAACGGGGCTTACCTTTTAAACCAAAACACCTTTGATTTAAAACCTATTTTTGTATTTGTATAGTGCTGCTTTTGAGTCGGTTATGGCTTTGTGCCGTCACGAATCGGTTTCATCCCGGTCTTCGCCTGCTTTGTCTGCTCTGTGGTGAAAATATCATTTCGAATAGATTTAAACTTACTCTAAAACTATTTTTTATTTTGGTTTGTTTTATCTTTGCATAGACACACTTCACAAAAAAATATGCTTGTATGCAGAGAGCCAAAAAGAATTATCTTATTTATGCGGTTATGTTGCTCCTTTTCGGGGTGCTTATTTACATGGCTATCGAGGAGGGAGATCGTTTTTCACACCATGCGGTAGCATCGTCAACTGTCGCAGAAGACACTCCTTTCACTATGTTTTGTCAGTTTGTCACCGACAACTTACATCATCCCTTGAGTATATTGCTGATACAGATCATTGCTGTCCTGCTGATGGTAAGGCTTTTCGGCTTTCTGTTCAAGCACATCGGGCAGCCCGGGGTGATTGGTGAGATTGTGGCGGGTATTGTGTTGGGGCCCTCTGTGTTAGGCTATTTTTTCCCGGATGTGTTTCAAGCCCTTTTCCCTCCCGAATCTCTTACCAATCTGGAGTTGCTGAGCCAGGTCGGACTGGTTCTTTTCATGTTCGTAATCGGGATGGAACTAGACTTTAGCGTACTCAAAAACAAGATAAACGAAACATTGGTCATCAGCCATGCGGGTATATTGGTTCCGTTCTTCCTCGGCATCGTGGCATCCTACTGGATTTATGAAGAGTATGCGGCTGCCCAGACCGCCTTTCTGCCGTTTGCCCTCTTCATCGGTATCTCAATGAGTATAACCGCTTTTCCGGTGTTGGCACGCATCATTCAGGAACGGAATATGACAAAGACTTCTTTGGGAACTTTGGCCATTGCTTCGGCTGCCAATGATGACGTCACTGCCTGGTGTCTGCTGGCTGTAGTCATCGCCATAGCCAAGGCGGGAACGTTTGCCAGTGCCCTTTACGCCATCGGGCTGACAGCTCTTTATATCATTATCATGTTTATGGTGGTACGTCCTTTCCTCAAGAAAGTGGGAGAGGTGTATGCCAATCAGGAGGTGATTAACAAAACATTTGTGGCGCTGATTCTGCTGATTCTCATCATTTCTTCCACGCTTACCGAGATTATCGGTATTCATGCCCTGTTCGGTGCTTTCATGGCAGGAGTGGTGATGCCGCCCAGCATCGGATTCCGCAAGGTGATGATGGAAAAAGTAGAAGATATTGCCCTTGTCTTTTTCCTTCCTCTTTTCTTTGCCTTTACAGGATTGCGTACCGAGATCGGATTGATCAACAGTCCGGCGCTTTGGGGTGTCTGCCTGCTGCTGATTACGGTTGCCGTAGCAGGAAAACTGGGAGGATGTGCTGTTGCCGCGCGTTTGGTAGGTGAGTCCTGGAAAGACAGTTTTACTATCGGTACGCTGATGAATACACGGGGACTGATGGAACTGGTGGCACTGAATATCGGATACGAAATGGGAGTACTTCCGCCTTCTATCTTTGTAATCCTCGTCATTATGGCATTGGTAACTACTTTTATGACGACTCCGTTGTTACACCTTGTCGAGCGGATTTTTGCCCGTCGTGAAGAACGCTTGTCGGCCAAGCTGAAACTGGTCTTCTGTTTTGGCAGGCCGGAGTCGGGACGCAGCCTGCTTTCCATCTTTTTCTTATTGTTCGGAAAGAAGATGAAAGCTGCCCAGGTCGTTGCTGCCCATTTTACAGTGGGTACGGATCTGAACCCCCTGAATGCAGAACAGTATGCCCGAGATAGTTTTTCCCTCGTGGACGAAAAAGCTTCCGAATTGGGACTTAGCGTTGAGAATCGTTACCGGGTAACCGATAAATTGGTACAGGATATGATCCGGTTGGCACGAAAAGAGCGTCCCGATATGTTTCTGTTGGGAGCCGGTAGCAAGTACAGGCCGGATACTGCGGGGAGCAATGGGGTGCTGTGGCTCTCTCTGTTTCGCGATAAGATAGACGATGTAATGGAGCAGGTGAAATGTCCGGTTGCTGTTTTTGTCAATCGTGGCTATAGCGGCAGCTCCCCCGTCTCTTTCGTACTAGGGGGAGTGATTGATGCTTTTTTGTTGACTTATCTTGAAAGTATGTTGGAAGGGGGAGCACAGGTTCATCTCTTCCTTTTTGATACGGATGATGAAGCTTTCCGGCAATCGACCGATCCGATCCTGGCAAAATATTCGTCTCAGATCCGGACACAGCCTTTTAGTGGTGCTGCTAATCTGACTTCGGCAGCGAAGGATGGCTTGCTTGTGATGAGTCACTTATCTTATACGAAGCTGTCCGAAGAAGAAGAGGTGTTCCGCGATTTGCCTTCACTGTTGGTCATCCGGAGGCCTAAGAAGGGTTGAAGTTTCAGACCCGACAACTGCTGATTCGTATTGATTACTGAATTCTAACGACTAATTATTTTGAAAGATGACAATTGATAATCAAACCGGTCTGGTACTCGAAGGAGGAGGTATGCGCGGCGTATTTACCTGTGGGGTACTGGACTATCTGATGGACCATGATATTCGTTTTCCCTATACAATCGGGGTCTCTGCGGGAGCTTGCAACGGGCTTTCGTATATGTCTCGCCAGCGTGGACGGGCCAAGTACAGTAACATCGACTTGTTAGAGAAGTACCATTATATCGGATTGAAGCATTTGCTCAAGAAACGGAATATCCTGGACTTCGATCTTCTCTTTACGGAATTTCCCGAACATATTCTTCCTTACGATTATCAGGCATACTTTGATTCGCCCGAACGATATGTGATGGTGACTACCAATTGCCTGACCGGGGAAGCCGATTACTTTGAGGAAAAAAAGGATAAGAACCGTGTCATCGACATTGTCCGTGCTTCCAGCAGCCTTCCTTTCGTTTGTCCCATAGCTTATGTAGACGGCATCCCTATGCTGGATGGCGGCATTGTAGATTCAATTCCTTTGCAACGTGCCATACACGACGGATATCGGAATAATGTAGTTGTCCTCACCCGGAATCATGGTTATCGGAAAGAGAACAAAGACATCCGTATTCCTCCTTTTGTCTATCGTAAATACCCCAAGATGCGGGAAGCGTTAAGTCGGCGTTGTGCTGTGTACAATGAACAGTTAGAGATGGTAGAGCGTATGGAAGAGGAGGGGGACATCCTTGTCATCCGTCCTCAGAAGCCTGTTGTAGTGGACCGCATTGAACGTGATATTCAAAAACTGACCGATCTCTATGAGGAAGGATACGAATGTGCGAAGCGGCAGCTTGAAACCCTCTGATGACAGATCTGGTTGCTAAAGATTCAGATGACCGTAGCCACCGAAAATAAAGTTAAAACTCCGGTTAGCAAGATAACAAGTCGGTTGTAGGTGCGTTTCTATATCACGTCACTATAAAATAATATATTATGGATGCTTTAAAGATGCTGATTGTTGTAACCGGAACCGATATGTATGCCGATGGTAACCTGCAAACAGGGTTATGGCTCAGTGAGTTGACCCATATCTATCATTGTGCCGAAGAGGCAGGGTATGAAATAACCGTCGCAAGCCCCAAGGGCGGCAATGTTCCTGTTGATCCGGAGAGTCTAAAACCGATGATGTTGGACAAACTTTCTAAGGATTATTGGGATGATCTTGAATTCAGGCGTGAATTGCAGCATGCAAAAAGTTTAGCCGAAGTTTCCGGACAGCTATTTGACTGTGTTTATTTGGCAGGTGGTCATGGTGCGATGTATGATTTTCCTGACGATACTGTATTGCAGGCGATTATTGAAAAGCATTATGAGAGTGATAAAGCAGTAGCGGCCATCTGTCATGGTGTAAGCGGGCTTTTGAATGTTAAACTGTCCGGAGGAGAGTATCTTATCAAAGATAAAAAGATCACAGGCTTTTCTTGGTTTGAAGAAAGTTTGGCCGGGAGAAAAAAGGAAGTACCTTTCGACCTTGAGGCTGCACTCGAAAAGAGAGGAGCCGACTACGAGAAGGCATTGATTCCGATGACCTCGAAAGTAGTGGTGGACTGTAACCTGATAACGGGACAAAACCCGTTCAGTTCAAAAGAAATGGCAGAAGTTGTAATGCGGCAATTGAGTCGCGAAAAGTAATTTTGATTATTATAGGAAATGAATTTAGAAGAAGTCTTAAATTATCGTCGTTCCGTGCGGGTGTTTGATAAAACGAAGCCGTTGGACCCTGAGAAAGTGAAACATTGTCTGGAACTGGCAACATTGGCGCCTAACAGTTCAAATATGCAATTGTGGGAATTTTATCAAGTCATACAGCCGGAATTGCTGGCAAAAATATCCAAAGCCTGCCTTGATCAGACCGCAACTTCAACGGCTTCGGAGGTTGTTGTTTTTGTTACGCGTCAGGATTTATACCGGATCCGGGCAAAGTTCGTGCTTGATTTTGAAAGAGGAAACGTGAGACGAAACAGTCCCAAAGAACGTCAGGAAAAACGTATTAAAGACAGAGAGCTCTATTATGGAAAGCTAATGCCGTTTCTGTATGCCCGCTTCTTTAGGATACTGGGACTCCTGAGATCTGTATTGGCTAAGGCTATCGGCCTTTTCCGCCCCATTGTGCGTGAAGTTTCCGAAAGTGATATGCGTGTTGTCGTCCACAAATCTTGTGCACTGGCTGCCCAGACATTTATGATTGCCATGGCAAACGAAGGATATGATACCTGTCCTTTGGAGGGTTTTGACAGCAAACAAATGAAGAAACTATTGAAGTTGCCTCATGGGGCGGAAGTGAACATGGTGATCGCCTGTGGAATACGGGATGGAAACAAAGGAATCTGGGGTGAACGGGGCAGAGTACCGTTTGATGAAGTTTATCATAGAGTTTAATGTTGTTTGTATCCATTTAGGCCATAATACAAAATGTAAGCTTCTCCGGCGATGACCAACAGCCATGTCCAAAGCCAGTTGCCACCCATCACATCGGCAAAGATTCCTTGTAAAAGAGGGATAATGCCTCCGCCGATGACTCCCATTGTCAGCACTCCGGATGCCTTAGTGGTATATTTCCCCAGTTGGTCGGTTGCCAATGTAAAAATGGCCGGCCACATGATGGAATGAAAAAAGCCTATCAATGTCAATATCCAGGGATTGGCCGTCAGCATAGCAAGCACGAGTAGTACGATGGCTCCGATGGAGGCTATTACCAGTTGCTTTTCGGAAGGGACCTGCTTGATAAAGGAGCCTAAGAAGCGTCCCAATAACAGCAATCCCCAATATAAGGCAGCCATGTGGGTAGCGTTTGAGGCGAACGATCCTCCGAGTTCGGATGCATACATATTGACATTAGCTCCGACGGCCACCTCGATGCCTACATAGAAGAAAATACCCCATACCCCTAATTTCAGGTTTCTAAAGGACCATACGCTTTTATCAAATTTTTCTCCCGGTGCTTGGCGTACATTGTCGATAGAAGGCATTTGTGTTTTACCAACTAAAAGAGTAATAATCAGCATGATCAGAATCAATATGATCAGTGGAATAATGAACTGCTTCGTCACGATGTCGTGCAAAGGTGTTCCGTGAAATATCAGATAACTGATTACCAACGGAGCGATAGCCATACCTATCGAGTTGCTTGTTCCGCCGATCATCTGTCGCTGCAAGGCTGTTGTTTTACCAATCCGGCAAACTGTGAGATATAGATTGAGCACTACTTGCAGGATCGTTGCGGCTACACCGATCACAAAAGAGCCGATCAGAAAAATGAAAAAGCCGACAGAAATGTGATTTCCGATGATGGAGACCTGTATGGGCGTATATATATGGAAAAGCACAGCTGCTTCGTAGATCGCCAGTCCGGCGATAAGTATCAGTAAGGCAAGATAAGATGTTTTTCGGTATCCGTATTTTTCCAGCCATCGTGTTCCGAATCCTTCGGATAGGGGATAGGCAAGAAACCATGAAAAATTCAGCATTGTCACCAATGCATTGGTGATATTACCATCGTGGGGCAGCATAGCTGTTTGTAACGGTATCTGGAATTGTTGATTGATGACGGTGAAAAGTCCCACGATAAAATACAATATCAGCATTACCATAAATACGGTAAACACGTTTACGACTTTGGTTTGATTGCGCTTTTGGTTCATAAGAGATCATTTGAATTACATGTTTGGGAAACAATCTTTCGTTTTGAAAGTTGTGTGAAAACATATTATTTACCTATATATTATAATGAAATTTGAAAGAGTACTTCATAACTATGTTAGCTAATACAAGACATAAACAAAGTTAGACCAATATATAATTTAGGTTGAAAAGGCTATGATGGGCATTAATTGTTCATATCTATAAAAGCAGGTGTCTGAATAGGGATTTGGGTAGCCATTGAAAGTAGCATCGGTATCTATACTTACCGATTGTTATTATGTAAGCAATATCTCGAAATCTATATTAAAAAGTGGGAAAAAGTGATCTTGGGATAACTCTCTGTTTTCAAAAAAATAGTGAAACAGGAGTGGATCGGCAAGCGAAATGCAAATATTGAGCCTGTTTATACCATGAAATCCGGAAGTCGGCAACAGGAAGTTAACATCGTAAAAACAAAGAACTAACTTCTTGGCAAGAGAAAGTTAATATCCTGAAAGCAGGAAGTTAACTTCCTGCTTTCAGGATATTAACTTTCAGACAAAAAAGCAAGGTCAGGTCGTTGAAAAAACAATAAATAGAATGAAAAAAAAGGGTATTTCTTTCTGGAATCCAATCACAAACGGGCAGCATGCGAATAGCATTTTGAAATCATTCAGGTACTTCAGACTTCGATTTTGTTACGACATCCGTCAACAATCCTTTATTGTGATCAGAATATCCTCTAAATACAAGATGCGTGAATTGTGCTATCGCAAAATCCACACGTTTTTATCCTATCCGTTCCCTTTGGGCTATAAAAAAGCGCTTCTCCGCATTTTAAAAATACAAAATGACAGACTGTAAGTGAGCGTGAAAAACAAGTTGTATCAGCATTTTCTTCTACGTTAGTAGATTAGAGTAGATGGAACTGAGAAAAAGGCAGGTGGAAGATGGGAGGATGGAGCTGCCTGATATATATATGGTATACCTTATCATATGTAAATGCAGTTGTGTTTCTTTTTCTTTTTATCCGGGGGCTTTTTTACGATTATATTCGCGTAAGTGTTTTTTGGGGGGCGTGTTGAAGGCGCATGAAGAAGAAGTTTGAATGTGGCTTGTATGATAAAATCCCGTTAAAATTCAACCTTATTGAAAAAATAGAATTTTTTTTCTCTTAACTCTTGCTTAGTATAATTATAATATCTACATTTGCTTCGAACAATTAAATATACCCAATTATTAAAGGGATCTTTAAAAAGTATGTTAACCATTGGCAGTTGGCAAATATAGCCAATTTTGATAGAATAGAGAAGAATTAAGGTATTACACTAATATTGAATTACTTATATTATTAACACTAAAAAATTGAGATTATGAAAAAGAAACTCATGATGGTAGCAGTGCTTCTGGGTGCTTTGTCACTGGGGGCTTGCGTAGACAATGACGAATCGGCATCGGTAGAAGCTGTACGTAATGCAAAAGCTGAACAACTGAAGGGTGCTGCTGCATTGGCTAATGCGCAGGCAGAGGCTGAAACGATTAGAGCAAATGCAGAAGCTAAATTGAAGGAAGCAGAAGCTGCTTATCAAGATGCGAAAACTGAATTTGATAAAGCAAAATGGGCAGCTAAATTAACTGTAATCCAAGCTGAGGCAGCTCGTGATATAGCACAGGCTCAAAGAGATCAGAAAGATGCGGAAATGGATATTATTACTAATCAGGATCAGTGGATTAACAATACTCTTTGGAATAATTATTCCAATGCAAGTAGTCTGTTAATTAACTTGAATTCAGAGCTAATCAACGCTACTGCTGATGAAATCGCTTTAAAAGCGGGTGTAGTTTCTGCTCAGAAAGCTGCTGAAAAGATTGCTGTAGTGAAGAATCAAATTATAGCACAACAGACGGAGAGAAAAGAGCAATTGTCGAAATTATCTTCGATTGCTTCTGACCGTGCTGCATTAGAGAAAAAATTCGAGACACTTAGAGTTGAACAAACTGAACTTACAGCTGCAAAAGGAAAAACTGCAGATGCTGCAAAAGTTGCTCAGGCTAAATTTGACGAAGCACAGGCTAAAATTTGTTATGATGACTACGGAAATACTGATAAATTATCTTCTGATTTAGCTAAAGTAGGAGCGGAGTTAACATATATTGAGGTTGAATATAATAACCAAACTTACTATTTCTCAGTGACTACTTCTAATTTTGTAGAAGTTGGCGAGAACAGTAATAATGCTCAGTCTGTTCGTTTTTATGAATTGGGTCTGAAGAGCGAAACTACATCTGCAACTCTTGCTTTCCAAAATAAAATAAAATATATTAAAGAGAACATCGTAGGTGTACCTTCTGATACAGATAAGGGTATACAGGCTTCAGGTGCATATACTAATATAGAATATTGGGCTGCACAGAAAAAGCAAAAAGAGGCTGAAAAGGCAGCAGCTACTACTGATGCAGAAAAAGCTGCTATTCAAGCTGAAATTGAAGCATTGCAACCTGATATTGAAAGAGCTGATGAGGCTTTAGAGGCTGCAAAAAAAGAATTGGCTGAAGCTGAAGCTGAATTTAAAGCATTCCAGGATGCAGTAGCATTGTTTGCTAATGCAGATGCGAAAGCTGCATACGACAAAGATATCGCTGATGCGAAAACTTTGGCTGAGGCTTTGGTTGCAGCAAGTGATGCTGATGATGCAGCGCAGTTGCCGTTAAGTGCAAACCAAACAGCTTTACAGGATGTACAGACTCTTTTGAACTCAACTCAGAATATTGATCAAATGATTGCTGATTGTGATGTTCAGATTGCTAAGGCAAAAGAAGATATTGCTAAGGCGAATAGTACTAACACTATTTATGTTTGGAGCAATCAAGCTTACTTGTTAAATGGAAGATGGTATCCAGGTTATGTTGTTGACCAAAATAATATAGGAGAAGATACAGCTGAGGCTTTGCATGCTTATATGGTAGATCGTATTGAAGCTTTGAATGCTCAGATTGAAAGTCAGGGACAGATTGTGGAGAAATATAAAAAGCAACTGGATGATGCCATTGCTGCTTTGTAATATTTTTCATATTCAGTAACGGCAAAAAAACAACAAATTAAAAAAAGTATCGTATGAAAATAAAAAGACTTTTAGTGTTGGCCGTTCTACCCATGCTGTGTCTTGCAGTGAATGCACAGAACTGTAGTAAAGACAATACTCCTAAAAAAGGAGACTTTACTGTAGCAGCTACTGTTGGATACAATAGTTACACAAGTGTCACAGCCCCTTCGGGGCTGCTGACTGACTATGAAGTCAGAGCGCTCTCTACCAACTGGGCAGACAAAAAGCTGATGGTTGGTTTTGAAGGAGGCTGGTTCTTCAAAGATCAGTGGAAACTAAATTTGGGTGGCGGTGTCAGCTTCACGAATAACCCCGGTTATCCGGCTGTTCCCGGCACAATAGACGATTCGAATAAGAATAACTCGGCTGACGAGAATATGGGAGAGATTCCTAATTATCGCGCCGTAGCCGATGCTCAGTCGTTCGCCTATAATGTGTCAGCAGGTGTTGATCGTTATTTCAACATCAAGCGTGTTCCTAACCTGATGTGGTATACAGGTATTCGCGTAGGTTTTGCTTACGGTGAAAATGAAATGAAGTATGATGAAGAGACCTCTATGGGCAAATCTATTGCCGAGAGTTGGAATCTTCGCGGCGCTTTGACTATTGGTGTCGATTACTTTGTTCTTCCTGCACTCTATATCGGTGCGCAGATCGATCCGTTTGCTTATACGTACAACAAGACTACGTATAATCCGCAAGCAGGTCTTGGCGATCTGTCGGCAGACAGCCACAACTACAGTGTGCTGGCCGCTCCGACATTTAAGATCGGATTTAAGTTTTGACCTCTATCTCCATCCGGCTGATAGGCCATCGGCCGGGTGGACGATTTTATAAATAAATAAGTCCATTTATTTATACCTCCCCGGTGTCCGTGACGGCTGTCGGGGATTTTTTATTCATTATCTTCTTCGAAATCGAAATCAAAATCGAAGTCATCCATAAATTCGGGAGTAGTAAATTCCTCAATGCTCCGGCGATCTTTTTTAGTTGGACGTCCGGTACCTCGTGCCCGATCAATAAAACCGCTGATTTTACTCATCTCCAGAAGTTCGTATTGATCAGGGGTTGTTACATTTTCCATCATTTCAGATACAAGTTTTGCACCCACCCGTTTTTCAATGGCTTGCAGGACTTTAAAGGAATATGTTATCGGAGGTTTTTTCACTTGGATTACGTCTCCGGGTTTTATCATACGAGCTGCTTTTACAAACGACCCATTGATGCTGATTCGTCCTTTCTTGCAGGCTTCTGCAGCGATTGTGCGAGTTTTGAAGATGCGGACTGCCCACATCCATTTATCTATTCTTGCTTCAGGCATTTGATTATGAATTGAAAAATGAATAATTATTTTTTGTTGAACTGATTCATCGTGATGTCGATACCTGCCAAACAGAAGCTTTTGGCGATTTCTCCGGCTGTTTCCAAACGTTCATCCATTGTTTTCCAGTCTTCGTCCGTGAAATGCCCCAATACAAAGTCTATTTGTCCGCCTCTTAGAAAATCATTACCGATACCAAATCTCAAGCGTGCATAGTTTTGGGTGCCCAAGATAGTTGCGATGTGTTTTAATCCGTTATGACCGGCATCACTGCCTTTGCTTTTCAGGCGTAAGGTACCAAAGGGAAGTGCTAAGTCATCTACAATGATTAATACGTTTTCTAATGGAATGTTTTCTTTTTGCATCCAATAACGTACGGCGTTGCCGCTTAGATTCATGAATGTCGAGGGTTTTAACAAGATCATTTGTCTTCCTTTGACAGATAGGGTAGTGGTAAAGCCATAACGACCATCTGTGAATGATAGGTTGTTTGCTCTGGCTAAAGCATCCAATACCATAAAACCTATATTATGGCGGGTTTCATGATATTCCGGACCAATATTGCCTAACCCGACAATTAAGTATTTCATATCTTTTCAATCTGTTTGTTTTAAATAAGAACGCAGATTAACACAGATCGTAAAATCTGCATTAATCTGCGTTTGAATGATATCTTTGTTAAAGGGATAACCGATATTATTTTCCGGCTGCAGCAGCTGCACCTCTTGCTGCACGAGTCAACTTAACAGCACATACAACAGCTTCTTTTGCATTCAGCAATTCTAAACCTTCATAGCTTAGTTCGCCAACTTTTACTGTCTTACCGAGACCCAGGTGAGATACATTAATAGTCAGTTTCTCCGGAATGATATTATACAAAGCTTTCACTTTCAGTTTACGCATCTGCAATGCCAATTTACCACCGGCTTTCACACCTTCAGCAAGACCTTCAAGCTGTACAGGTACTTCCATTACAATAGGTTTAGCTTCGTCAATCTGATAGAAGTCTACGTGTAGGATAGTATCTTTTACCGGGTGGAATTGGATATCTTTCAGAATGGCATTTACTTTTTTGCCATCAATAACCAAATCAACTACATAAATATGCGGAGTGTAAACCAAATTACGAAGTCCTTCGTTGGTCACTGTGAAGTGAACTACTTCTTCACCACCGTAAAGTACGCAAGGTACACCACCGTTGTTACGAATTTCTTTCAAAGCTCTTGCCTGTTCAGAAGAGCGTTCTGCAATTGTTCTTGCAGTTCCTTTTACTTCAATTGATCTCATTTCTTGAAATTTTTTGTGTTACTCTAAATTAAGTTATTTTGCTTGCTTAATTCACCATCACACGATGTGGTTATCACACGATGTGCAAAAAGCGGTGCAAAATTACACTTTCTTTCTGAAATATCAAAGAATTGATGCCTTTAATTATTCAAAATCAATGTCAATCTTGATTTCGCTATCCAAAACTGTAGTCTCCGGTTCACTTTCAGGTTCGACTTTTTCCTCCGATTCGGAATCTTCTGTATATTCTTGATTCTGATTGATGAAGTTGATAGCTTGTTCGAGTCCGGCCATGAATTTACCAAAATCCTCTTTATACAAGAAAATTTTGTGCTTTTCAAAGCTTACTTGAGAGTCATCTCCTTCGCCCATCACAACTTTCTTGCTTTCGGTAATGGCAAGAAACATTTCATCTTTGCGGTTCTTTTTAACGTCCAGGTAATATATACGTTTACCGGCCTTTATTGATTTTGAGAATACGATCTCTTTATCATTCATGTCTGTTCCTATTTTCTTTTTAAAATCTTCCATATTGTTAGGTCTGTTTATAATTGGCTTCAAAATTGGATATTTTTTTTAAACTGTCAAAAGAAAAAGGAAAGAGAATGAAATACTGCATTAAAAAATGTGATTTATTTGTGTAAACTCATTAAAAATGTCTACTTTTGCAATTCGTTAATAACAGTATTAATTAAGATTATGATTAACAGAGTTCTTATTCGTCTAAAGATCATACAGATAGTGTATGCTTACTATCAAAACGGCAGCAAAAATTTAGACTCAGCGGAGAAAGAGTTGTTCTTTAGCCTCTCAAAGGCTTATGATCTGTACAACTATTTGCTGATGCTTATGATTGCTTTGACGGAATATGCACAAAAACGCATCGACACAGCGAAAGCTAAACTAGCGCCGACTAAAGAAGAGTTGTATCCTAACATGAAGTTTGTGGAAAATAAATTTGTTGCACAACTCGAAGTGAATAAACAATTGAGCGAATTTATAGCTAATCAGAAAAGGACCTGGGCTAATGATCAGGACTTCATTAAAGAATTATACGAAAAGATTATTGCATCCGATATATACAAGGAGTATATGGCTTCTTCTGACAAATCTTATGAAGCAGATCGTGAATTATGGAGAAAACTCTATAAAACTTTCGTTTTTAATAATGATTCGTTAGATCAGGTGTTGGAAGATCAGAGTTTATATTGGAATGATGATAAGGAGATTGTCGATACATTTGTATTGAAGACCATTAAGCGTTTTGAAGAAAAACAGGGAGCTAACCAACCATTGTTATCCGAGTTCAAAGATGACGAAGACCAGGAGTTTGCACGCCGTTTGTTCCGTCGGGCCATTTTAAATGCCGACTATTACCGGCACTTGATCAGTGAAAATACAAAGAACTGGGATTTGGATCGTGTAGCTTTCATGGATGTAATTATTATGCAATGTGCATTAGCAGAAATTCTTAGTTTTCCGAACATTCCGGTCAGCGTTTCGTTAAATGAGTATGTAGAGATTGCTAAACTCTATAGTACAGTGAAAAGCGGTAGCTTTATCAATGGTACATTGGACGGAATAGTTAATCAATTAAAAAAAGAAGGTAAGTTGACAAAAAACTAATACCTTTGTCTAAATAGATTAAAAAACTAATAAAACTGATTATTTTATGAACCTATTAACTGTATTTTTTCAAGCTCCTGCTGCTGGCCCTGACGGTAGTTTGATGTGGATCATGCTGATAGCAATGTTTGTTATCATGTATTTCTTCATGATTCGTCCGCAGAACAAGAAGCAGAAAGAGATCGCTAATTTCCGCAAATCTCTCCAGGTTAACCAGAATGTGATTACTGCTGGTGGCATTCATGGTGTGATTAAGGAAATCAATGATGATTACATTGTTCTTGAAATCGCTTCTAATGTAAAAATTAAGATAGATAAGAACTCTATTTTTGCAGATGCTTCTGCTGCCAACAGTCAGTCTGCTACGAAATAAGGAACTAAAAATAAATAAAGCCTATGTTCGAACGTAGGAACATAAAGTATATTTATTTAAAATTATCAAGAAAGATTAAGGACTTTCTGCTTAGTGATAAGAGCAGAGAGTTCTTAATTTTTTTATTTTTCTTTTTTATTGCAGGCGGATTTTGGTTGCTTCAAACGTTAAACAATGATTATGAAGCAGAATTTTCTATTCCTGTCCGTTTGAAAGGAGTGCCCAATCATGTGGTTTTAACTTCTGAACCTCCTTCTGAACTCCGCATTAAAGTAAAAGATAAAGGAACGGTGTTGCTGAACTATATGTTGGGTAAAAGCTTTTTTCCCGTTAATATCGATTTTTCCGAGTCGAAAGTACCTGATAATCATGTGAAGATTTATGCGTCGGAACTTGAGAAAAAAATAGCAGGACAACTTAATGTATCGACCCGTTTGCTGTCTGTAAGGCCTGATACTCTGGAGTATATCTATTCTACCGGAAAGTCTAAACTAGTGCCTGTCAAATTGGAAGGTAAAGTCGTTGCAGGACGCCAATATTATATTTCCGATACGATCTATTCTCCGGATTCTGTTTTGGTATATGCCCCTGTGGCTATATTGGATACAATAACGGCAGCTTATACGCAAAAAGTTAATTTTGAAAATGTAATGGATACATTGAAGCAGCGAATAGCGCTTGCCGGAGTAAAGGGGGCCAAATTTGTTCCCGGGGCTATTGATTTGACTTTACCCGTGGATATATATACGGAGAAAACAGTTGAAGTCTTATTACGTGGTATCAATTTTCCTGCAGATAAGGTATTGAGGGCATTTCCATCTAAAGTTCAGGTTACGTTTCAAGTTGGATTAAGTCGTTTTCGCGAAGTTAACGCAAGTGACTTTGTTGTGAATGTTTCTTATGAAGAACTTTTGAAATTGGGTACTGATAAATATACTGTAAAATTGAAATCTCTTCCACGTGGAGTAAGTCATGTGCGAATCCATCCGGAACAGGTTGATTTTTTGATAGAACAACTCTCTTCTGATGGCAATTAAAATTGGAATAACCGGCGGAATCGGTAGTGGTAAAAGTGTCGTTTCACATTTACTTGAAGTGATGGGAGTTCCTGTCTATATCTCGGATGAAGAGTCAAAGAAAGTAGTGGCCACTGATCCTGTTATTCGTAAAGAGTTGTGTGATTTAGTAGGAGAGGAGGTTTTTTCTGGCGGCAAATTAAATAAGACTTTACTGGCCACATATCTTTTCGCTTCTTCGACGCATGCTTCTCAGGTTAATGGAATCATACATCCGAGGGTTAAGGAGCATTTCAGGCAATGGAGTTCACACAAAGAGTGTCTGGATATAATAGGTATGGAATCGGCAATTCTGATAGAATCGGGCTTTGCGGATGAAGTTGATTGTATAGTGATGGTCTACGCGCCTTTGGAACTCAGGGTAGAACGTGCGGTGCGGCGTGACAATGCTTCATGCGAGCAGATTATGCAGCGTATCCGGAGCCAAATGAGTGATGAAGAAAAATGTGAGAGGGCTTCTTTCGTCATAATAAACGATGGTGAAAAGCCGTTGATACCACAGATTTTAGAGCTAATTGCTTTTCTATATCAAAAGATTCATTACCTTTGCTCCGCAAAAAATAACTAATATAAAAGTAATATACTATGTTAAAGACTATTTTGTCTATCTCCGGCAAACCGGGGTTGTATAAGCTTATTTCGCAGGGTAAAAATATGTTGATTGTAGAAACAATTGATGCAGCTAAGAAACGTTTCCCTGCTTATGGTAACGAAAAAATTATCTCTCTGGCAGATATAGCAATGTACACAAACGATTCAGAAGTGCCTTTACGTGACGTGTTGCGTTCAATAAAAGAAAAAGAAAATGCAGCTATCGCTTCTATAGATGTGAAGAAAGCTACTTCTGAGCAATTACGTGAATATTTGGCTGAGGTTTTGCCTGACTTTGATCGTGACAGAGTATATACCAATGATATCAAGAAATTGATTTTGTGGTATAATATCTTAGTCTCTAACGGAATTACAGACTTTGGTGAAGAGACTGCCGTTGAAGCAGAATAAATCTACCACACTTTTAGTTAAAAGCACAATGTCCTTTATTAAAGGGTATTGTGCTTTTATTTTTTTATTATATCTCTATAAACAAAAGTTTTTTTAAGCTGTTCTTGCAGGACTATATGAAATTTGCATAGAATATTTTAGAGAACTTATTTGTCGTATTCAGGGCTTTTTAATTATCTTTGTTGCAATCCGTCGGAACCTGAAGAGTCAGTGTTACGAGGAATATTACACAAAAAGAACAAAAGCGTTTTTAAGATATTATTCTGTACTTGAAATCTGGACAATTTCACTATTCAGGAATAATGTAACGAACGCTCATGCTCTGCTGTATATGCAAATATATAGTATCGAGCGTGGGTTGTTGTACATTATTTGAATAGTGGCAGTCCAGAGCCTCAGGTACGATAATTACAACGTTCCCACGCTTTTTTATATACGAAAGATTCTTTCGAGGGAACCGGGAGGGATAGAAGGAAGGAAAAGAGCATGAAAGCAGCAAGAAATAGCGGAATTTGTATGAAACTGGATGATTTTACCGGAGTTTTATCGTTAGAGCATCTGGATGTTAATACAATGGTATATTTGTATAGTGAGCAGGGTGAGTTAATAGGGAAAATTCACTCAACAAAATCTTCTGCTACTTTTACATTACCTCAAAAAGGTATGTATGTGCTTGTAATTCACTGTTTATCCTATCCGGTGGAAGTTAGGAGAGTCATTTATTGAACTTTAAAAAAAAGAAAAGCCGGTATACCATAAGGCATACCGGCAAATCGCTGTTGTTTATTACCTTTTAATTCTTTAGTTACGGAAAACTAACCCGTCTCCTTGTGCATCTACAATGATTGCTTTACTACGGTCTACTTCCTGTGCCAATAATTTTTTCGATAGATCGTTGAGTAAATATCTCTGAATAGCCCTTTTTACAGGACGTGCACCGAATTCCGGATCATAGCCGACCTGTGAGAGGAAATCCAAAGCCGCATCTGTCAGTTCTAGTTCTACTCCATTACCGGCAAGCATCTTTTGTACGCTCTTAATCTGTAACAAGACAATCTGTTTTATGTCTTTTTCTGTTAATGGCAGGAACATGATAGTCTCATCGATACGGTTTAGGAATTCCGGACGGATGGTTTTCTTTAACATGTTCATTACCTCTTTCTTGGTTTCTTCCACTACTTCCTCGTTGTTGGCGCCGTTCAGTTTTTCCATCTGGCTCTGTATGTAGCTGCTACCCATATTAGAGGTCATGATGATGATTGTATTTTTAAAGTTTACCACACGGCCTTTGTTATCTGTCAACCGTCCGTCATCGAGTACCTGCAACAAGATATTAAATACATCCGGATGTGCTTTCTCGATTTCATCAAACAATACTACAGAATAGGGTTTGCGACGGATCGCCTCTGTCAATTGTCCGCCTTCGTCATATCCTACATATCCCGGAGGCGCTCCAACTAAACGCGAAACGCTGTGCTTCTCCTGGTATTCGCTCATGTCGATACGGGTCATCATCGTTTCATCGTCAAACAGAAATTCGGCAAGCGCTTTGGCAAGTTCGGTTTTACCAACTCCTGTAGTGCCCAGGAAGATGAAGGAACCAATAGGTCGTTTGGGATCCTGTAAGCCTGCACGGCTGCGGCGTACAGCATCAGACACAGCTGCAATAGCCTCGTCTTGTCCGATAACACGCTGATGTAATTCTTCTTCAAGGTGGAGCAATTTGTCCTTTTCACTCTGCATCATTTTGCTCACAGGTATTCCGGTCCAGCGGGATACTACGTCAGCGATGTCTTCAGCATCCACCTCTTCTTTTATCATGGCTGTATCCCCTTGCATTTCGTGCAATTTTTTCTGGGTATCTTCAATTTCCTTATGCAGTTCCTGCAATTTGCCATAGCGAATCTCTGCAACTTTGCCATAGTTTCCCTCACGTTCTGCCTTGTCAGCTTCGAATTTAAGATTTTCTATTTCAACTTTGTTCTGCTGGATTATATCCATCAGGCTTTTCTCGCTTTGCCATTTTGCTTTATATGATTTTTCCTGTTCTTTCAATTCAGCCAATTCTTTGCCGATTGTCTGTAATTTCGGTTCATCATTTTCCCGTTTTATAGCTTCTCGCTCAATCTCCAGCTGTTTAATCTTTCGTGAGATTTCATCTAATCCTTCAGGGACAGAATCCACCTCCATGCGAAGTTTTGCGGCAGCTTCGTCCATCAGGTCAATTGCTTTATCGGGTAAAAAACGGTCAGTGATGTACCGGCTGCTTAATTCTACGGCAGCAATGATTGCATCATCTTTGATACGTACGTGATGGTGATTTTCATACCGTTCTTTTAATCCACGTAAGATAGATATTGTGCTCAGATTGTCCGGTTCATCTACCTGTACTATTTGGAAACGACGTTCCAAAGCTTTATCTTTTTCAAAATATTTCTGATATTCGTCGAGAGTGGTAGCACCGATAGAGCGTAGTTCTCCACGGGCAAGTGCAGGTTTCAGAATATTAGCTGCGTCCATAGCACCTTCTCCTTTTCCTGCCCCTACCAAAGTATGGATTTCATCAATGAATAATATGATATTACCTTCTGATTTCTTCACCTCATTCACTACCGATTTCAGTCGTTCCTCAAATTCTCCTTTATATTTAGCTCCTGCAACGAGTGCGCCCATATCAAGTGAGTATACCTGTTTATTTTTCAGGTTTTCAGGAACATCACCCCGAAGAATACGGTGTGCCAATCCCTCAACAATAGCTGTTTTACCGGTACCCGGTTCACCTATTAATATAGGATTGTTTTTTGTACGTCGACTTAAAATCTGAAGTACCCGTCGGATTTCTTCATCACGTCCGATCACTGGGTCGAGTTTACCGCTACGGGCTGCTTCATTTAAATTAATGGCATATTTTTCCAGTGACTGGTAATTATCTTCACTGGACTGAGAGGTCACCTTTTCTCCTTTTCTCAATTCACTGATGGCACCACGCAATTCTTTTTCGGTCATTCCTGCATCTTTCAGGATGGTAGACACCGTGCTCTTTACTGTCAGTAAAGCCAGCAAAAGATGTTCCAATGAAACAAACTCATCGCCCATCTCCTTGGAGTACTGTGTTGCTTTTTGAAAGACTTCGTTCGCTTCCCTACTCAAGTAAGGTTCTCCGCCGGAAACTTTTGGGAAAGAGTCGATCTGCTTATCGAGTACGAGGGAGATTTGTTGTCCGTTCAGTCCTAACTTCTGAAAGATAAAGTTAGTCACATTTTCGCCTACCTTCATCACTCCGTACAGGATATGAGCCGTTTCGATGGCTTGTTGTCCCCGACTTTGTGCCAGGTTAATAGCCTCTTGTACAGCTTCCTGAGATTTAATGGTAAAATTGTTAAAGTTCATATCGTTTGTTCTCCTTTCTTATTCTTGTTTTCAATAACACTATTAGAGGCGCAAAAGATTTGCCATGGGGTAAAAACTGACTTTTTTTCAGCTTTTTAAGAAAAATAAAAGCCAAAATATCATATATTTTCTTTTGTAGAGGAAATTGTGTCCGAATGTAAGAGCATTTTAGAAGTATGTTGTATCTTTATGCCCTCAATATAATTATTAAGGAATTACGATATGGACGAAAAAATAAAGTTTCCTTCGAATGTGGTACTGATTGATGCAGCGTTTCTGAATCTAGTTGTGACGGATCTGAAGAAGTACTTTGAGAAAACCTTGATGCGTGAACTGCAAGAGATTGATCTCTCGGAACTGGTAACTTATATAGTACTTGATGCAGGTATGGCAGTAGGCGATAATCAAATTCAAATATTAATGGTATATGATAAAGATTCGGCTCAGTTGTCTAATTGCCGACCTTCCGATTTATCGGCAGAATTGAATGGGGTGGCATTTAAGAGTCAGTTCGGAGAATTTTCTTTTGCCAGTGTACCTTGTGAGGAAATGGTATCTCGTGAAGAATTATATTTGGATCTGCTGAGTATCGTTTTAGATTCTGCCGATGTGGAACGGCTGATTTTGGTTTCTTTCAATGAAGAATATGGTGATAAGGTAATGGAACGGTTAAAAGGTGTCAAGAATAAGGAAACCATTCAATTCCGTATGAATGAACCGGAGGAGAGTATTGAAGGATATCAATGGGAAATGTTGGCATATCCCGTGATGCAAGCATTGGGAATCAGGGGAGAAGAGTTGTAATATTGACAATAAGCCTTTATATTTATGTCTGATTTTCGTCTGAAAGTATTTTTAAGCGTTGCTAAGAACCTCAGTTTCACTAAGGCTTCACAAGAGCTGTTTGTCAGTCAGCCTGCCATAACTAAACATATTCAGGAATTAGAGACTTGTTATCAGGTTCGGTTATTCGATCGGCAGGGAAATAAGATTTCTTTGACAGAAGCGGGTAAGCTTTTGCAGGAGCATAGTGAAAAGATATTGGAGGACTATAAGCGGTTGGAATACGAAATGCATTTGCTGCATAACGAATATATAGGCGATTTGAAATTGGGTGCCAGTACTACCATTTCTCAATATGTGCTTCCTCCTTTGCTTGCTAATTTTATAGCCAAGTTCCCTCAAGTAAATCTTTCATTATTGAATGGGAATTCCAGAGAGATAGAGGCTGCTTTGCAGGAGCATCGCATTGATTTAGGGCTGGTAGAGGGCATTTGTCGCTTGCCCAATCTTAGATATACTACATTTTTACAGGACGAATTAGTGGCAGTTGTTCATACAGGTAGCAAGCTTTCATTGCCTGATGAGATAACTCCAGAGGATTTATCCAGAATTCCGCTTGTACTCAGGGAGAGAGGTTCGGGCACACTGGATGTTTTTGAGAGAGCTTTGTCCGAACATAATATGAAATTATCATCCTTGAATGTACTTTTATATTTAGGCAGTACAGAGAGTATCAAGTTGTTTTTAGAACATACAGATTGTATCGGAATTGTTTCTATCCGTTCTATCAGTCGTGAATTACTTTCAGGTACTTTTCGTGTTATTGAGATTAAAGGTATGCCAATGCTACGTGAGTTCTGTTTTGCACAACCGCAAGGACAGGAGAGTGGGTTATCACAAGTTTTGATGCAGTTTGCTATGCATCATAACAAAAAGTTATAGAGTATAATTAGATGCAATTGGCATATACCGACAAGTAGCCGTATCTTTGCATCCGAAAAATAAATAAAGATAATAAGATATGGTATCAGCTATTACGAAAACGTTGAGGACAAACAACAAAACGGTCTATGTTTCTTTGCTTTCTATTTTGACTTTCTTTTTAATGTTGGATTATATTCCCGGTTTGCAAGCACTTTCTACATGGGTTACTCCGCCATTGGCTCTTTTTCTAGGATTAGCTTTTGCGTTGACTTGTGGACAGGCCCATCCGAAATTTAACAAAAAGACATCTAAATATCTATTACAATATTCTGTTGTAGGATTAGGGTTTGGTATGAATTTACATTCAGCTCTTGCTTCCGGTAAAGAAGGAATGGAGTTTACGATTGTTTCAGTAATTGGCACTCTGATTTTAGGATGGTTCATTGGGCGTAAGTTTTTAAAGGTAGATCGTAACACCTCTTATCTCATCAGTTCAGGAACTGCTATCTGTGGTGGTAGCGCTATTGCTGCTGTAGGGCCTGTAGTAAAGGCTAATGATAGTGAAATGTCTGTGGCATTGGCGACTATATTTATATTGAATGCTCTTGCGCTTTTTATATTTCCGGTGATCGGACACGCTTTAAATATGAGTCAGCATGAATTTGGAACATGGGCCGCAATTGCCATTCATGATACAAGCTCTGTGGTGGGGGCCGGTGCAGCATACGGTGAAGAAGCTTTGAAAGTTGCTACTACCATCAAATTGACACGTGCTCTTTGGATTATTCCGATGGCATTTGCTACTTCGTTCATATTTAAGAGCAAAGGACAGAAGATTAGTATTCCTTGGTTTATCTTCTTCTTTGTATTGGCTATGATTGTGAATACTTATTTGTTGGGTAGTGTACCTGAATTGGGGGCTGCTATCAATGGGTTGGCTCGCAAAACATTGACTATCACTATGTTCTTTATTGGAGCTTCTCTCTCATTGGATGTTGTGAAGTCCGTAGGCATCAAACCTTTGATACAAGGAGTGCTTCTGTGGGTAGTGATCAGTTTGAGCACTCTGGCCTATATTTATTGGTTCTAATTTCAGGATAAATAGTTATTATACAAAATAAGGTACGATGTATTTGGGCATCGTACCTTATTTTGTATAATAACTATTTTATGATTTTCTACTTTATATTTATGTTTTTGAGCCCTTGTTCAATTCTTTTTAATTTGTCGTTTAAGGTACTTAGTTCTTCTTTATAATTCGTATCTATCGAATTTAAATTATAGGTTCCACTTAACTCTGCCATGTCTTTTTGATTGTCCGAATTTTCTTTTTTAAAGTAAGTAACCGGTTTATTATTTGCATAAAACAGATCTCCTAATATTATAAAGTTTTGACTGGTGCTTTGGTATAACATTAACTTCTTGATATCATCCGTAGTCATGTCCCCTTCCATATATACAAATTTTAGAGAAGATGCTCCGTTCATTACCATAATCAGTTCTTTCACTTTACTTCCTTTGCGATTTACATAAACTTCCGAACCGGAAACCGTACTTTTTTGTTTCATCAATAATTCGTATTTGGATGATTGCACCAATGAACGGATATCTTTGGCCATTTCTTCACGTACCTTATTATCATGTGTAGAGAGCACTTGGACAGAGTTCAAATGTTCTGCTACTTTACCTATATAAAGGTCCTTCATAAATAGATTTGGATTTAATTCCATCATTGCTTTAGAGATATAAACAGAGGATACCCCTTTCATGTTATTGTACTTGTTGAATAAGTTTTTTTGTGCCTGGCAAAGCAGAGGAGACAATAGCAGTACGCATGCCAAAATAAATTTCATTGTTTTCATAATTGTTTATTTTTTAATTTCATTTCTTACTTCTTGATGTATTTTTCTCATATCTATCTGGCTTTCTTTCACCTCATTGAGTCCATAGTTGAGGTTGGCAGAAATCTCCAGTAAAGTTGCCTGTAACATCCGGTAGGCTTCTTCCGGATCGGAGAATGTATCTTGTGGGGTGGGTGGGCACACATTTTTGCTTAAATTGTCAATCCCGTATCCAATGCCTATAAGCAATAATATGGTAGCTGCAACCCCTCCAATCCAGCGCCAGCTGTTTTTGGAGTTATTGGGGCGGAAAAAGTGTTGTTCTTTCTCGGCCATTTCGTCAATCAGCAGATTTAGGTTGTCTTCCAGATGTGCAGGAACTTCTATATCTTGGTCGGCATCCGGGCAAAGATTGAGAAAAATTTCTTTGTCCTTCAGCAGATGTCCGGGCACTTCCGTTGTTCTGAAATAATTTCTCAGCACCTCTTCTTGGCTCTCGGTAGTGGTCCCCTCATAAAATTCGGCGAGTAGCCTTTCAATTTCTTCGACTTTCATAATTATTCCATTTATTAAATTCTTCACGTATCTTTTTTCTTGCCCGTGACAGTAGCACACGGACGTTTATAGAGTTTAATCCAGTGACTTGTTCTATCTCTTCGTATGAACAACCTTTAATATCGCGCATATTTATGATTCGTTGCTGTTGTTCGGGTAAGTGGGCAATAATATCTTTTATTTGTCGTACCCCTTCACGTGCTTCCAGATTGTCCGGTTGAAAAACATCTTGGGCGGCTGATAGCTCCACGCTTTGTCGGGACAGAACATACTTTCCTGAACGAAGCAAATCAAAACACATATTTTTTACTTGAGTGACACTGAATGCTTCAGGATTGCTGATAACCGACAGTCCTTCCCGTTTATCCCACAGCTTCAGATAGGCTTCTTGCACTAAGTCTTCCGCATCAGCAGCATTCTCCAATAGTCGATAGGCCACGCAGTACAGCTTGCGATGATAGGGTAGAAACTCTCTTTTAAAACTTTCGGTATCCATGTGTTCGTTCTTGTCAATGTTTATATCCTTAAGACGTAACGGGAGGAATTTTGTTACAAAGAAAGCGAAAAAAGAATAAGTAAGATGAAGATCTTTGGCGAAAAAGATGTACTTTTAATGACTGAATTAAAAATAGATACTATGAGTCAAAATGAAACAACAAAATTGGATATTATTGTAGAAGTATTAGGTGAGAGAGAGCCGGAGATACGACGTTTGGTTATCTTGGACGACCGGTTAAGGATGTTTGCCGAATCTAACGATGAAAATGGTCCGGGCATACCTATCGAGTTGGTAGCGGAGTGGGCTATGCTGCTGAATAAATATTATCCGTTGGCATTGGAAAAACGGAATATGATGAATTAAGATATATAATAAACGATCGGCGGTTGTTCGATAGAACACTGCCGATCGTCGTTTATTGATTACACTTACTTGTGCTCTCTCAACTTTTCAAAGATCAGTCCTTCCAGTTCTTCAGCAAGTTCTGGATTGTCGGCGATACATTGTTTTGCTGCATCGCGACCTTGGCCCAATTTTGTGTCGTTGTAGCTATACCATGAACCGCTTTTCTTGATAATTCCCAAATCCGCTCCCAGGTCAATGATTTCTCCCGAATGTGATATGCCTTCACCAAACATAATATCGAATTCTGCCTTGCGGAAAGGAGGAGCTACCTTATTTTTCACAACTTTGACTTTCGTCTGCTTACCAATCACTTCTTCACCGTCTTTGATCTGCTGTGAACCGCGGATATCCAAACGTACGGAAGCATAGAATTTTAATGCATTACCACCGGTTGTTGTCTCCGGATTACCGAACATTACACCGATTTTCTCACGCAACTGGTTGATGAAGATACAGGTTGTACGAGTCTTGCTTACAGCTGATGTTAACTTACGTAATGCCTGTGACATTAGGCGGGCTTGCAAGCCCACTTTGTTGTCACCCATATCGCCTTCAATTTCAGCTTTCGGAGTCAAGGCGGCTACAGAGTCCACTACGATGATGTCAATAGCTGAAGAGCGTATCAATTGCTCTGCAATTTCCAACGCCTGTTCTCCGTTATCGGGTTGCGAGATGAACAGGTTATCCACATCTACTCCCAGTTTAGCCGCATAGAAGCGGTCAAAAGCATGTTCCGCATCAATGAAAGCGGCAATTCCACCGGCTTTTTGTGCTTCTGCAATGGCGTGGATGGCCAGTGTCGTTTTACCGGATGATTCCGGACCATAAATTTCAATGATTCTTCCACGGGGATAACCGCCTACGCCTAATGCAGCATTCAGTGCTATCGAACCTGTTGGAATTACTTCTACTTGTTCTACCACTTCTTCACCCATTTTCATGATAGAACCTTTACCGAAGCTTTTCTCTATCTTGTCCATGGCAGCCTGTAAGGCTTTTAATTTTTCGCTTGATGCCATTTTATTATTATCTGTTTCAAAGTTTAATTCGTCTTCTTTCTTTGCCATAATGATCGATTTATAAAATTTGTGAAGCGTGTTCTTTGGTCTTTACTTCTTTGGGTCCGATGATCCGTTCGATAACTCCCTCTTCATTGATAAGGAAAGTTGTACGTAAAGTACCCATATAAGCACGGCCATATAGCTTTTTTTCTCCCCATACTCCAAATTGTTCTACCAATTTTTTATCAGTATCGGCAATCAGGGTGAATGGCAGATTGTTTTTCTCAATAAATTTCTGGTGTGACTTTTCATTGTCTACACTTACACCGATCACTTCATATCCGGCTTTACGTAGCTCTGCGTAATTATCCCGAAGGCTACAGGCTTGGGCCGTACAGCCGGAAGTGTTATCTTTAGGGTAGAAATAAAGGACGATTTTTCTTCCTTTATAGTTGTTGAGGCGTACCTCTTCACCCTTTTCATTGATACCCAGCAATTCTGGGGCTTTATCTCCTACGTTCATTTTTGATGATTCTTCCAATAATAAATATGCCGATTGACTTACTTAGGGTTAGGCATAGCCAATAGGCATATTGTTATGTTGATTACAGTTCCAAATTTCCATCGAATACTTCGTGCCAAGGCAAGCCTTGTTTATTCAATTGTTCCATAAACGGATCCGGATTAAACTCTTCCACGTTGTTTACACCCGGACGTTTCCATTCGCCTTTAAAGAACATCATGGCACCGATCATAGCCGGTACGCCTGTGGTATAACTTACTCCTTGCATACCTGTTTCTTTATATGCCTCTTCGTGACTACAGTTATTATATACATAGTAGGTGCGTTCTTTGCCATCTTTCAGACCACGAATGCGGCAACCGATAGAAGTTTCACCTTCGTAATTTTCACCCAAATCCTGAGGATTAGGTAACACGGCTTTCAGGAATTGCAGCGGAACGATCTTTTGTCCATTGTAATCTATTTCGTCAATACGCGCCATTCCGATATTCTGAATCACACGCAAATGAGTCAGATATTCCTGACCGAATGTCATCCAGAAACGTGCTCGTTTGATGATCGGGAAGTTTTTGACTAATGATTCCAATTCTTCGTGATACAACAGATATGAATCACGGGGACCGATGTTTGGATATGTCAGATCTTTATGAATTTCCAGTGGACCTGTGGTCACCCATTGGCCATTTTCATAATAACGTCCGTTCTGGGTGATTTCGCGGATATTGATTTCCGGATTGAAGTTTGTTGCAAAAGCTTTATGATGATTTCCGGCATTGCAGTCTACTATATCCAGATATTGAATCTCATCAAAATAATGTTTGGCGGCATATGCCGTATAAATACCACTTACTCCCGGATCGAATCCACAACCTAAAATGGCGGTGAGGCCGGCTTCTTTGAAACGTTCATGATAGGCCCATTGCCAACTGTACTCAAAGTGAGCTTCATCTTTAGGCTCATAATTAGCGGTATCCAGGTAGTTGACTCCTGCTTTTAGGCAGGCTTCCATGATGGTCAGGTCCTGATAAGGCAATGCAACGTTAATGACCATTTCCGGTTTAAAATCGTTGAAGAGTGCTACCAGTTCGTCCACATTATCAGCATCCACTTGGGCTGTTTTTATGTTGGGATTGCCGATGGCTTTCACGATGTCGTCACATTTTGACTTCGTGCGGCTGGCGATCATGATATCAGTAAATACATCGGCATTTTGTGCCACTTTGTGTGCTACAACGGTACCTACTA
>ERZ791621.204-NODE-204-length-38423-cov-6.37205_pt1 | contig 38423 bp, 37 predicted proteins | sample MGYA00510270_ERZ791621 | MGnify/ENA primary metagenome ERZ791621 (study PRJEB30046, sample SAMN00715189) | human gut metagenome | study: EMG produced TPA metagenomics assembly of the A metagenome-wide association study of gut microbiota in type 2...
AACAAGAGAAACGAATCGGCGGCATCCGCTGTGGCGGACGTCCTACTTCCTGTGGCGACCAGCTTGCAAAAGCATGCCGTGAAGCATTAGAGGCATCCAAAAACGCATAGGACCTCCGATATACCTTTCTGTTATCTGGTATGAATATAAGAGAATGCTACAAACATTCTATAGCCATGAATAAGCTGGCACTTTTATGATGAAACAACTCATAAATGTGCCAGTCTTTTTATATTCTTTTACGGCTCCTGCAGCACCGGCTGGATCTGTCTGCCCTGCAATGCCGCCTCAATTGTTTCCGGAAGCAGTTCCATCTTCGCAACCATGGAATTTGGTTTGCTCTTATAATTATCCTGTCCAAACGGCACAAAATAAATATTTTTCATATTCATCAACATACCGATATTTTTAAAACCTGCTCCAAGGGCATCATTTGTGGAAATCGCAATGACAAGCGGTTTTCCGTTCCGCATATGTGCCTTTGCCGCCATCAGTACCGGTGTATCAATGATTCCTCCGGTCAATTTTGCTGCGGTATTGCCGGTACAGGGTGCGATCACCATAATATCGAGAAAATTGTTCGGTCCGATCGGCTCTGCGGCACAGATAGAGCGTATCCCTTCATTTCCGGTAATCTCACATATTTCTTCCACATATTCTTTTGCACTTCCAAATCTGGTATCACAGGTCTGTGCCTGAAATGAGAAAATCGGGATCACATTTGCTCCCATACCGCAAAGAAACTCCACCTCTTTTTTCGCTTTTGCAAATGTACAGAAGGAACCTGTGATCCCAAAACCAATATTATATTTATCAAAATCCATCAAATCTTTTCCCCCTGTTTTTGCTGTAAAATAAAACGTTCCACAGAACGCTCTAATATATATGCACTCTCTTTTGGCGCATATTTTCCTGGGATTCCAAGCACATGATCTGCATGGATACCATATTCCCTTGCACAAGCAAAATCCGTGCCGCCCTCCCCCGATGCAATATCCACAATATAAGCATCTCTTGGAAGTTCTTTTATGATCTTTTCTGTGATGACAAGCGCCGGAACCGTATTGACAACCATTGCAGCTCCCATTGCCTCCTCCGGCCCAAATGCAAAATCTACCGCATAGAAACCATCTTCTTTTGCTGCCTTTCGTACTTCCCTCCTTCTTGCAAGCACCGTCACACGCGCTCTGAGTGCTCCTAGTCTTTTCGCGATCGCCTTTCCGCAATATCCGTACCCGGTCACAAGCACTTTTGCCTCATCAATATTATACGGACTTTTTTCCACCAGTTGTGCGATCGTTCCCTCTGCTGTTGCCACGGCATTCTCCTCTGTCACAACTGTATCTTCCATAAAATCCAGAAAATGAATATCTCTTCCTGTTAATAGCGCTCTCTGCTCTTTCGAAAAACATCCTCCCATCACAAGTGTTTTCTTTTGCAGATTTTTATTTAATATATCATAAAAAAGTTCCTGTTCCGGTACCTTCTGCACCGGGATTGGAAGAATCAGTACATCTGCCTTATCCAGAAAACGTTTCAGCTTCTCTAACTGCTGCAATGCCGTCTCACAATTTCTGATATCAAGGCAGCGCACGTTATAACCCTTTTTTGTCAATATCTCAGCAAGATAAACCTGACGCATATCACTGATCAGAAGAATTGTCTGTCCGTCCATGCAAACTCCTTTACGCTCCCTTTACATTATTATATGAACCATTTGTTCCTGCTGTTCCTTGTTGTTTTCTTTCTTCTGTTATTCTTTCTATTTTTATCCAGATATTCATTCCCGCCTTTGTTTCTTTTGTTGTAATATTCTGAATTTTTCTTTATTTTTACGCAATTATTTCTTAGTTTTTATTTTTTTTACTTTTTTTCTATTTTTTTATTGACAAATATATTTTTATCAGATATAATCAAATTACAAAATAACAAAAGAGATAAGAAAAAAACAAAACGATTGCAGAAGAAACAATCAGAAAGGAAGGTACAGACCACCGGAAACATAATGATTTACCTCAAACGATACTAAAAGAAAAGAGGTACAGACCACCAGAAAGATAACGATTTACACCAAACGATACTAAGAAAGAGAGGTACGGACCACCAAAAACGTAAACGCATTCGTTTTTTCATTCAAAAGAGGAAAGAAAACATGACGATCCTAAGAAAGGATTTATGAATCAGTATCAGACAAGATTCTCAGATATGATACGATGTCAGAAGTCATAAGAATAACAGATCCGGATTGAAGAGAAAGCGAAGAAGTACAGACAAATCTGAGACAAGCTCAGAAAAATACAAATGAATCGAGGTAGAGTCCCATGGACGAGATATCTTAGAAGGCGGCATCGCATGAATGAATTCCATACGGTGTCGCCTTCATTGTGTGTCACAGCAGTTCTGGCTTTACGCTGCATATACTCTCCTGCAGCCGGAAATAAAGTTCCGCCGCAGGTTTCTTTTTTATAACTGGGTCACTACAAAAATATTATAGATCGCACGGATCGCATTTTCAAAATCTGCATTGCTGACACCGATGATAATATTCAGTTCAGAAGATCCCTGATCGATCATCTTGACATTGATGTTTGCGTGTGCAAGTGCGGAGAAAATTCTTCCCGCAGTTCCACGGGTAGATTTCATACCACGTCCAACGACTGCTATCAATGCCAGATCTCCCTCTAACTCAATGCTGTCCGGCTTTGCAAGGCGATGGATCGCGGAGATCACGGACTGCTCTTTGCCCTCAAACTCCGGCTGATGAACAAAGATCGTCATTGTATCGATACCGGATGGCATATGCTCAAATGAGATTCCATTTTCCTCAAATGCGGATAATACTTTTCTTCCAAAACCAACTTCGGAGTTCATCATATCTTTATCAATGTTAACGGAGACAAAACCTTTCTTTCCGGCAATACCTGTGATCGTGTATTTTGACTGGTGGCAGGTACTCTCAACAATCCAAGTTCCTGCGTCATCCGGCGCGTTGGTATTACGGATGTTGATCGGGATACCGGCTTTGCGGACCGGAAATACCGCATCCTCATGCAGCACACTTGCTCCCATATAGGAAAGCTCTCTTAACTCGCGGTAAGTGATCGTCTTGATCGTTTCCGGATGGTCGATGATTCTTGGATCTGCAACCAGAAAACCGGATACGTCTGTCCAGTTCTCATAGCAGGACGCATGTACAGCCCTTGAAACGATAGATCCGGTAATATCAGAACCGCCTCTTGAAAATGTACGGACACTTCCATCCGGATTAGAACCATAAAATCCAGGAATTACTGCTCGCTCGATCTTTGCAAGACGCTTGCCAAGTACCTTATCCGTTTTTTCTGCATCAAAATTTCCCTCTTTATCAAAGAAAATCACTTCTGCAGCATCTACAAACTCATAGCCAAGGTAATTTGCCATGATGATACCGTTTAAATATTCTCCACGTGAAGCTGCATAATCCACACCGGCTTTATTTTTGAAATTTTCTGCAATTTTCTTAAACTCATCTTCCAATGATAATTTCAGATTCAGACCATTGATAATTGTGTCATAGCGGTCTTTGATCTTCATAAGCGACACACGGAAATCTTCATCTGCCTCCACCAGGTCATAACATGCATATAACATATCGGTAACCTTAGTGTCTTTGGAATTTCTTTTTCCCGGTGCACTCGGAACTACATATCTTCTCTCTTTATCTGCGTTGATAATTTTACCAACCTTTGCAAACTGTTCTGCACTTGCAAGAGAGCTGCCGCCAAATTTCACAACTTTAATCATTTTCTTCTGAACCTCCACTTACTTTCGCGTGTAAGAAAACACCCGATACTATCCATATAATGAATATATATTATCATAAATGCAGTTTCCGTCAAATGATTTTTCCGATTTTTAGTTCCATGGAATCAAAAATTTTTGTATTTTTCTATATTATGTCAACTTTTCATTACCTGTACTTATAAGTACTTTAAATTCAGGTAATACCAACCGGTCCTATCAGCACTTCGCGCGCTACAAAAAGCGACAGATCCGGTCTCGTCGCCATCTTCCATTTCACCAGTGTAAGCTGCATATCTGTGATTTCAATTCCAGTAATGCCATACGGATGCACGCAGCTCCCGGCATTCAGGTACAGACTGCCGTCTGCCGGCAGCCTTGGACGGTGGGAATGTCCGGCCGCCAGATAGCAGTCATGCTCTTTTGTCCAGTTATCTAAACATTTTTCATATTTTAAGGTCTTTTTATAATTCCGCGCCGCACTCGTCGGATCACTGACGCCAAAATGCTCTAACGGTTTCCAGAAATACCGCACCAGAAAACGGGATAATTTCCAGCAGACTGAGTTAAAAAAATCTGCCTGATGCCCGTGGATCATGCAGATATCCCTGCCTCCCTCACAGTTATCTAAGATCATTGCTTCCCCTAACATGCCTTTCATTTCCATATTGTGATTTCCGTAAATGCGGTATATCCGGCACTGTTTCTGCAGTGTTTCAAACCGGCAGTAGACATCCTGATGACTCTCCTCAATGCGGGAAAGATGCCTGCTTTCCCACAATTCCTCCCCGTCACCGAGTTCAAAATAGGTAAAACCATGCGCGATATAGTAGTTTAACGCCGCCATATACAGATGCTGGTTTCTCAAGAAATTATCATTTGCCCCTCCCTCTCCCCTGTGGCAGTCGCTGATGATGATATAACGACTGCAACTGTTAAGCGGAAGATGGACTGCTTCTGAAAGCGCTTTATCGATCCGCATCTGACAGGAAAAGGGCGGATATCTTTTCTTATTTTCCATGCTTCCATCCCCGCATCCGAAACGCATGTTTCAAACACCACGGAAGCTGATAGTATAAAAATAAAAGACGGTCAGGTGTAGCAATAAACGGATGTGTGAACAGACGGTAAAGGAAACAGCAGAAACAGTTCCAAGCCTGCACCATGCAGCGCCAAACGGACGCACAGAATTTGTGTTTCATACAGAAATCCATTCTGACATAAACTTCATTGCGGCAGATCCGGTATTTATTCCCCGGTATTTTTCCTTTCGCCCGCTTTAATCCCTCAAAAAATGCTTCTGCCATGCATTCATTCTGAAACCGTATTGTCGTCACCAATATCAGATCCGATGGTCTCGAAAATGTCCCCATCCCAAATCCGGTCAGCCACCAGTGCCGCTTCTGCAGGAAATAAACTTTTTTCCGCCTGCGGTCTAGCCTGCACTGGATAAACGGCATATCCTGATCTTCCACCGCCTCAAAATGGGCGATCCTGTAATATCGTTCCGGGACGACCTTTCCCGCATGATATACGCCAACCTCTCCTCCGGTATTGATGCCATACTGCCCCTTCCAGAATTCGATCAGCCATGTTTCGCCAGCATAATCAAAATAGATAGGCAGTGCATCAAACACCATGCCTGCTCCCACTGCTGCCCTGTCGTAAAGCGCCTCATACCCCTGTTTTCTCTGCCACGCATCTTCCCTCGACGTGAACACGTCTTCACACGGCACATAACAAAAGCCGAATGGTTCTGCGAGTTCATTCAGAAGCTGAATTTTCTCTGCAGCACACATCCGGCGTATTTTTCTCTTACTTTTTTCTCTTTTTACCGTGATGATCACTGCTGCAATCAGTAAAACAAGCAGGATCACCACAATACATCCAATTTTTATCACATTAAAATCTGGCATTTTTCCCTCCTGCATATTTTTTTCAGGAATTCACATCCTGTACTATAAGATATGCAGGGAAAAATGGTTTGGCATCAGAATCAGCGCCTATACATACTTCTTTAAAGTAGCACGCACTGCGCCCACCCCGGCGATCAGTTCTTTAAAATACTGCACCGTCAGTCCGGCAAGACCGGCCTCATAAAGATCCACACCAAAGATAGTACGGTTTGTCAGCAATGGCCGGATCATTCCTTCCACATCTGTATCACCAAATTTGATACCGGCAACGACCGGACAGACGGTCTCAAGCAGTGGATCCGGGCTTAACTCAAATTTTTCGCCATTATCATCAACTGCCATGAGATACCGAAGCCATCCAGCAAATACCAGTGGGATCAGTTTTAAGTTTTTGATATCCTTATCTTTTGATGCAAGATAATTTTTCACAGTTTCTCCAAAGCGGATCGCAAGTTTCTGTGAAGTATCTGTGGCAATACGCTGTGGTGTATCCGGCATAAACGGATTTGGTATGCGGACATTTAACACGGTATCAATAAACTCTTTCGGATCAAGGATACCCGGATCCACAACGACCGGAAGTCCCTCGGTATATCCGATTCTCTCCACCATTTTCCGAAGCTCTGCATCTTTCATTTCATCGGAGATCTTTGTGTAGCCAAGCAGACAGCCAAACACTGCAAGAGCCGTGTGAAGCGGATTCAAGCAGGTGCAGACTTTCATTTTTTCCACCTTGTCAACGGTTGCGCGGTCGGTAAACATGATGCCGCCCTTTTCCAGCTCCGGGCGTCCGTTCGGGAACCAGTCCTCAATCACTAAATATTCACATTCCTCTGCATTCACAAATGGAGCTACATAGGTGTTTTTGGATGTAACGACCGGATCAAGCCCATCGATCTCATCTTTCTTTAAGATCTCTTCCACGGAAGCATCCGGTCTCGGCGTGATCTTATCGATCATAGACCATGGGAACGAAACCTTTTCCCTTTCATTGATATAGTTTACAAAATCTTTCTCTGCAAGACCGTTTTCTGCCCATTTTTCGGCAAATGTATGGATTGCCGCATATAATTTATCCCCGTTATGGGAGCAGTTGTCCATGGATACCATGGCGATCGGAAGCTGTCCGTTTTTAAAACGTGTGTATAAAAGAGATGCAACTTTTCCGATATAGCTTGCAGGTTTCTCCGGGCCGGCTGCAAAATCGGCAGCGACTGCCGGAAGCAGTTCTCCTTTTCCGTTTACCAGACTGTATCCCTTTTCTGTGATGGTAAAGGATACCATCTGCAAGGACTGTTTGCAGAAAATCTCTTTTAATCTGCCATACTCGCCCTCATTTTCCGAATCGAGGATACAGGACTCCACAACAGAACCGACAACTGTTTTTTCGACGCTTCCATCTGCCTTTAATGTGACAAGAATGGAATAATCATCATGCGGACGGTTCATTTTTTCAATGATCTCATAATCAAAACCTTCCGCTACGATCAGGCCTGTTTCCATTTCCCCTCTGTTTAAGATATTCTGCATTACATTTGCCTGAAATGCACGGAAAATATTTCCTGCACCAAAGTGAATCCAGCACGGATTTTCTCTGGTTGCCTCTGTTACTGCTGCACGGTCAAACTGCGGAAGCTGATATCCCTTTGCTTCCCACTGTGCCCTGTCTTTTAAACCAAGTGTACTTAATTCCATAGCTTTTCCTTTCTCCATTGTTCAACGTTTTTTGATATGTTTATTATAAGTGAATCCCCTTAAGACATCCAATAGAGTTGCTTGTTGTTCACATTGCAAAAATTGCGATTCTGTGGTAAATTTTTTATATCAGATCGTCACTTTTTCCTTATATTTGAAATATTTCAGAGGATTTTACCATGCGCAGACAGTTACAGTCTCCTTTTAATGAACGACAGTATATGCTGTCCAAAGATTTTGAAATTTACTATTATAATGACAACCACTTTTATGGCGTGACAGATCACACTCACGATTACTATGAATTCTATTTTTTTCTGGAGGGAAATGTAACGATCTCCATTGAAAAGGAACATCACCATCTGAAACCGGGGGATATGGTCTTCATTCCCCCTGGTATTCACCACCATGTGTCCAGTGTGGGGGAAACACTTCCCTATCAGCGTTTTGTTTTCTGGATCAGTCAGGATTACTGTCAGAAACTGAAAGAATTATCCAAAGACTATGTTTATCTGATCGAACATGCACAGGATACCCATCATTTTATTTATCACTATGATGTCGTGGCTTTCAATGCGCTTTCCGCAAAGATTTTCCGGCTGATCGAGGAGATCCATGCGGACCGTTTTGGAAAAGCTGCCAAGATCGAGCTCTGCGTGAACGATCTGATGCTCCACATCAACCGGGCTGTCTATGAGGCAGAACATCCTGCAGCCCGCAAAGATGCCTCTGGTCTGTATGACGGCATCCTGCAATACATTGAATCTCATCTGGATGAGGATCTCTCCTTAGACAGCCTCTCCAAAGCTTTTTTTGTGAGCAAATACCATATTTCCCATATTTTTAAGGATAACTTCGGGATCTCCATCCATCAGTATATTACCAAAAAAAGGCTGTCCATGTGCAGGGATGCCATTCTCAGCAATGAAAATATCACAAAAATCTACCTGATGTACGGATTCAAAGATTACACCAGTTTTTTTCGTGCATTCAAAAAAGAGTATGGCATCTCACCCAAAGAATATAAGGAACTTTATGCGCAGAAACCGCAGTAGAATCTACCGCTCTGTTTTAGTGTTAGAGGGAACCCATGGGCATTTTTTTGCAACTTCGCTGTTATAATGCTCCAATTCCCTCATCTGTGCTACGATATGGTTCATATGAAAGAAGTTGCCGAACAATGCGGCTTTTGTGATTATTCTGTTTTTTACCAAGCGTTCATGAAAGAATATGGCATCTCTCCACGCAGTTTCCGGACCCGTGAAAAAGAACTCCCTTTTTACAAAAGTGTGTCTAATGCACAAACCCTTATAATTATTCGTTTTTACCACTTTTATACATTTTCTATTCATTTTTCTCTAATGGGGAGCTTATTTTTTGATAAGTTGTCGTGCAATTTATTAGATTTAAATTTTGAAAAGGCTATCTCACTTGGGAGGTGAGGTAGCCTTGGAAATTAGTTCTCCTTATTTTGAATTGCTCCCATTTTTAATATTGTGTTCACATGATCAATAAAAGATACTTTTTTGTTCATATAATCAACTGGAATTATTTCAGCTATTAAAGCATTAAAATATGGTTGAAAATTTTGATGATATGTAAGCAATATGTTCTCAACAGCCTCTACAGTATACTCTTCACGACTTAAAATATAAACTCCATTCGCCATTGTTTTATCATTCTCACCGAGACCTACAAAATGTATTGTACCACGATGCTTACGTGAATTATATAATGTACGTAGATTTGTAACATTCTCATTGTTGTCAAAATCAACCAAAATGTTTTTTATTCGTTCTGCTTTCAAATTTTTCTGAGCAATTGCACAATCTAACTGAGCCAATAAATTGTCTCGGTCGCATTCTTTTTCCATCTTTTTATATTCATTTTTACAAAGATATTCAAATGAAGCTGGCTGTATATAAGCCCATATTACTTGCCAGCTCAAGTCAAGACATATTGCGTATTCAATTACTGCATCAACCAAAAAATGAGTTTTAGTATAGAGTTTACTTATTTCATCATCACCACAGAGGTCACCATAATTTTCGTATCCAGCCGACCTAAAAGATTGCTTTGCACTTGCAAATGCACTGTATACATCAACAATTTTATGTGCAGCAGCAATGATTGATGGGTCTGTTTCTGCATATTTCGTATAATCAGTTGCAACAGGTTCTAATTTTGCCCAGTCATGAAACTTATTATCTTGTGCCAACAAATTATAATCCATGTATTTCTCCTTAGTTTAAACCTGTCCAATCATGTTCTCTATTTGCTACTAATTCAAGAATAAATGCAAGCAGTAGAAGTAAACCATCATTTTCGTTTTCAATGCCATATTTTCTTCGTTCTTGTCCTCTAATCCAAACACTGTATTTAGCTAATGCCTTATTCCAATCAGCATAGTTATATGGCATGTTGTCAGAAAATGTGTTTGACAAATTATCTTTGTATTTTTCTCTTATATACTGCAAAATGTTTTCATTTTCAATCTGATTTTCAATTTCTGAAATAGTCTCTTTATATCCGCATGATACTAAGTCAATTATTTCAAATCCTAATAATTCTAATCGGTCTACGCCTGTGTATGGTTCATGTTTTTCAGTGCTCATATTGTGTTCCCTCCTTACCATTTATAGCCACAATTTTTACATTCCATAATCTTCCCAACATTACTACTTGCTAAACCAAATAAACCTGTTGTAACCCATCTTTTTGTACCAGATATTTTTTGGATATTAGTTGAACCGCATGTAGGACACTTGGGGGTATTACTGTTTAAATAGCTGTAATTAAACGGCTCTAATGGTTCAGGCTTAACAAATGGATATTCAGTATTCTGAACCTCATTCCGTAATGTAATCAGTTCATTATAGCGTTGTTCGCTTACATAATACTCTTTTTTTAATTCATTATTGTATATTAATAAATCAAATGCCCTGTCTCTCCATGTAATACCAGAGTGATTTGATATTTTGTATGCTAAAAAATCTCCACAACGCTTGTAAACACCTATTTCTCCATCATCCATTTTAAGAACACCATTTTGAGAAAATGTCCACTTGATTTTAGGTATTTGCTCAGTAATAATTGCACTGAACATGTTTCCGGCTGGTATCTGTCCTTTGAAAGTATCATCATCTTCTTTTATCAGAAAGTCATCAAGAATAATGTACTGTTCTTTTGAAGGCAAGATTACTTTACCATTTCTAACACTGTAGCTACGTTTAACATTATCTGCATCAACTGTATATTTACCAGTTATTCCATCTTCAAATCCATCCAAAAAGCTAAACAGTGTATTACAGTGATAATATCTTTTAATTTTAATTTGTTCAAAATGTGCCTTTATCCCATAACCGCAGTTGGGACAACTTTCTGCACTGTCAGAAACATTTTCCCGTCCACATTCTGGACATTTGATTAATGCCATAATAAAATCCCCCTTGTCATTGGTTAATTTGATAGTTACATTTTACCAGATGACTAGGAGGATTGGTAGGTTATTTTCTTTCTTTAATTACGGATTCTATGATATTGATTTCTCCATCAGTGAGATTGTATTTCTTATAAAGTTCTTCATCGGTGAATATGTGGTCAAATGCACCTGGGTCTGGAACAAATCTGAATGCTTCAGCATTACCTATACTTGATGTAGTCAAGCTTGTTAACATAATAAACCTTACTAACTTGGTATCATAATAGCTTTTTGTACTTATAGCCTCTTCATAACTGTCACATACTTTAATGCAGAAGTAATTAAATCCACAAATTTGATTTGGTTTTAGAATATAAAGCTTATTCCCACCAAAAGACATTCCTTTTTCATCATAGAAAAATTAATACCCCACCATCTGGTTTACCATAACCTTCCATTTTTCAATATCTTGTGCATTCTTCCGAACATCCTGTCTACTGCAATAACCTACCTCTTTCCCGTTTGAAAATATCTGTATATCTCCACTATATAGCCACGTTCTTTCACCTGATTTGAAGCCGAAATGTAATACAGATGTCTCGACTTTGACACGTTTTGCCTTATTCAAAGAATATATGGTATTTAGTATCTTATACGCAACATTGTTAAGCTGTCCGCATATGTTTCTTTCCAAAGTTGATTCGAAAGTCTTATTTTTAGATGACCTACTTACTATAACTTTTTTACTAAATTTATTTATCTTATCCAATAAATAAATGCACACTCCATCAACTTCGCCTATATCAAACAATTCTGTTGCATCTGGATAATAAACAATATTTTTCATATGAGGTACTATGTCTTCTCGGAATTGCTTGTTCTTATCTCCGCCTTTGGCTTGCCATTTTGCTGGGGTTATCCAGCAATCATATTTACTTGCTAATGTATGACCCAAGGTAACAAAGTCGAGGTATAAAATATGCTTATTTATTTTCATCCAGCTTATCGAGCATATCCCACACGCCGAGCATATACATAATACCCAGTGCACGGTCGTATAAGCCATAACCCGGACGGACATTGCCCGGCTTTTCATCCCAGAGGTGGCGTCCGTGATCCGGACGGATATAACCCTCAAATCCGCAGTCATGGTATGCTTTTAAAATGTCAAGGATTCCGGTATCACCATCACAGTCACGATGGGAAGCCTCCGAAAAATCTCCATTCGGAAAATGTTTTACATTGCGGATGTGCGCAAACGCAATGCGGTCACAATGCTTGCGGACAATATCTGCCACATTGTTTCCCGGGTCGGCATTCAAAGACCCTGAGCACAGTGTCAGACAGTTGTACGGGCTGTCAACCATCTTTAAGAAACGGTCAATATTTTCCTCGCAGGTCAGAAGACGTGGAAGTCCGAAAATATCCCATGGCGGATCATCCATGTGGATTGCCATTTTGATATCGCATTCTTTACAGGTCGGCATAAGCGCCTCAAGAAAATATTTTAAGTTTTCCCACAATACTTCTTTTGTCACCGGCTTGTAAGCTGCAAAAAGCTCGTCCAGTTTCTCCATACGTTCCGGCTCCCAGCCTGGAAATGTCATTCCATGTAAATTATTTAAAATATAGTCTGCCATTTCCTTCGGATCATCATGGATCTTGCCTGCTTCGTAATAAAGTGCTGTCGAACCATCTCCTACCGGATGAAATAAATCCGTGCGCGTCCAGTCAAAGATCGGCATAAAATTATAGCAGATAACCTTGACACCGAATTTGGAAAGGTTCTTAATTGTCTGGATATAGTTTTCAATATACTGGTCACGGCTCGGAAGTCCGATCTTGATATCATCATGTACATTGACTGATTCCACAACGTCCATATTAAAACCATATGGCTCAAGCTGTTTCTGCACTTCTGCAATCTCTTCTACTGTCCACACTTCTCCCGGCAGTTTATGATGCAGTGCCCACACGATGCTCGTCACACCCGGAATCTGTTTGATATCAGCAAGGCTGATCTTGTCATTGCCCTCGCCATACCAGCGGAAACCCATCTGCATTGGCATATCTTTTTCCCCCTTAATCTTGATAATTGCATTATAGCATGTACATTTTTTTACTGGCAATTCAAGTTAATTGCTGTTTTTATTGCAAATCTTGCGATTCCGTTACTTTTGGCATTTTTCGAATCGTCCGGAATACCCCTGTGTATTTCTGCTGTTCCACCATGCGGTCTGAAAACATACTCTACCGCATGGGGCTTTTTCTGCAGCTGTTCTATCTGCTTTAACGAATGAATGATCCGTTGAATTGCATTTAGCAGAAGGCTTCAATCTATACGTTTTATCTTGCCAGCAGTCCTCTCGCAAAGTAATCCGCCATCGCAAGTGCCTGCTGCTCTACGTCCCGAAACACATCAATGCTCTGCTCATACTCTCCATTGACCTGTTGCTCAATCTCCTCCCTGGTCAGATCCAGATGATTTAACAGCATATTTCTGGTTTCCCTGCTCTCAAAATACGGATTGTGACTGGCAAAAAGAGCTGCCATCTGATTGGCATTGCGGTACCACTCCTTCACCAGTGCATCATAGTCAGACATATTTTTTGCCTTCAATGCCTGAATGATCTGACCGCCGATTTCAATATGTTCGGTCAGAAGATTGCGGAGCTGTCTGGTCGTTGCGATCGGAAGATACCTTGCAAACACATCCGTGATCTCGTCTGCAGTCTCAAGCAGCCGTTCTTCCACCGCCTGCTGGTCTGCATTATCTGCGACTGCACTCATCAGATACATCCTGGTCCAGTAAACATGATTTAACCACGCAAGACGCATATCCTCGTTGAGACGGAGGATGGAATCCTCACGCTCCGATTCGGTCTCGTTGTTACTTCCCGGATTGCCTGTTCCTCCTCCCATGCTTCCGCCTCCCGGATTGCCTGTTCCTCCTCCCATGTTTCCACCTCCCGGATTGCCTGTTCCTCCTCCCATGTTTCCGCCTCCCGGATTCTGCTGAGGCACATATCCCTCTCCCGGGCAGATAAAAAGCTGCATCCCAATCTGGAGATTATATGGATTGACTCCCGGGTTTCCAAGAATCAGTTCCGTCACTGTCGTGTGATACTGTCTCGATAATTTATACAGGGAATCGCCTGCCTGTATCGTATGCACAATTTTGTTCTGACAATACATATCTTTATTTCCAACCATAACTTTTTCATATTATGATATGTAAATCGAAAAAAAATGTGAAATACCATCTCTGATATTTCACATTCTACATTCGGCTTAATATTAATAATCACCTTAATAAAATCACGGCATTATATTTACAACATCGTTGCAAAAATCGGTGCGGCGATTACCGTCAGAATACCTGCCACCGCAATGGAAAGACTGCTCATCGCGCCCTCGATCTCACCAAGTTCCAGTGCTTTCGCCGTTCCGAGTGCATGTGAAGATGATCCGATCGCAATTCCCTTTGCCACCGGTTCTTCGATCTTAAAAACCCGGCAGATCGTCTCTGCTAACACATTTCCGATGATACCGGTGATAATGATGACCGCAACCGTGATCGTGACATAACCGCCAAGTTCTTCCGAGATTCCCATTCCAATCGCCGTTGTGATCGATTTTGGAAGAAGCGTGACATACTGCGCATGGTCAAAATGGAATAACAGTGATAAGACCAGAACACAGATCACACTCGTCAGAACACCGGAAATCAATCCAGCAAAAATCGCGGCAACATTCTGTTTCAGCAGTTCAAACTGCTCATAAAGCGGGATTGCCAGACATACCGTTGCCGGAGTCAGAAGATAGCTTAAATATTTTGCGCCCTCGTTGTAACGCTCATACGGAATATGAAATGCAACTAAAAATACGATCACGGCAACGATCGATATCAGAAGCGGGTTAAATACCGCAAGTTTTAATTTCTTCTTTAAAAACACGCCAAGCTCATATGCAAGTATGCTGATCGCAACGCCCAAAAATACGGAATCGCATAAAAACTCTCTCATTGCTGTTCTCCTTTCTTTTTTCCTCTGCGCATGACAAACTGCGTCACATGACCGGATACGATCATAACCACGATCGTTGATACCACCATGATCACCACGATCTGTACACAGATCGGGCGCAGTGCATCCCACGCATCAATGAGTCCCGCACCGGCCGGAATAAACATAAGCGGCATGATCTCGATCATGAACTTTCCGGCATCTTTGACTGCTGCAAGCGGAAGAATCCTTGTTTCCAGTGCAATAAATAAAAGAACCAGGCCATAGATGCTTGCCGGTACCGGAAACGGGAGTACATATTTTAACAGCTCTCCCAGAAAAGAAAACAACAAAATAATCATAAATTGTCTCAAGTACTTCATATTATATCCCCATTCTTGCGCTGCCATTCAGCACAAATCTTATATGTGAAAAATGTATTTTTCACACCATTATCCTCTTCTTCAGAGGCTTCTCTGAAATTTCAATTTTCAGCCGGATATTATCATAGCACTTTTTGTTAGAATATCAACCTTTTCTGTTACTAATTACCCACTTGTATTTTTAAAAAAACATCAGAATAACACAACATTTTATTCTGGCAGGAGCGAATGAAGCTGTTTTCTCCGCTCCCCCCATTCCTCATAAAAATCCCGCCTGCTATCGTATGGACGGAAAAAGAAAATCTGCAAAAACATCATACAGACTGTTTTCTTTTCTTCCTCTTTCGTCAGACGGCTTAAATATTCCTGCATATTCTTTTTCAGACTATGCCACTCTGTCAAAAACTGCTGATACTGCTTTAACTGTGGCGTATCTAACCATTTTTCCACTTTGATCTTGGTTTTGCCTCGTTCACAGGCACCGCTCTGCAGAAAATAAGAAACACCCTGTTCCTCATAAATTCTTCCTAATGGAAATAATCTGCAGATTCCCGGACGGTATGCATGAATACTGCAACGCCCTGCATCATTTAAAAATACACACGTGCCCGTCTGCTCCTGCATTTTTAAATGTGGCACGATCAGACCATCTTCCACATGAAGTCCGACATAAGACTGCATCAGTCCCTCAAAGTCCATTCCAAGTTCTGTCTCTAATCTTTTGCAATCGTATGGATCAACTAAAACAGTATCCCCCATCTGCTCACAGCAGCTATGGCAGCCTGCACAGTCACTGCAGCCAACACGTACCATATCATGTATGCCATATATTTTTCCATCTGAAATCTCATTGATATCCTGTAACATATACGATATTCCTCTCTTATGTTTTCTGCCCGGAATACACAGACTGATCTATACATTAGTTCAAAACACTGATTGATCTATACATTTAACTGAAAGCCCTGTTTTACAAATTTTTATCGAAAAAAGCAAGCATATTTTCACTCCACATTTTTGCGGAAGTATGGTATCCAAGCCCGATTCCATGATCTCCGGTCGGATATACCTCACACAGATGCTTTACACCTGCTTTTTCAAGTGCTTCATTTAAACGCACGGTATTGCTCGCCGGTACACAGCCGTCATCCGCATTTGCATAGGCATAGGTCATTGGATAATCCGGTGTGATATGGAACTCTACCGATAATTTTTCACGCAGTCCTGTTTCCTCATTGGTATTATAAAGATAACTTCCCTCGTGATATTCCGAAGTAAAACTGATAACAGGATACAAAAGTCCTATGGCATCCGGTCTGGCAGAAATTTTTCTGTATTGTTCTACCATATCAGCTTTCTGGAATTTTGCAAGGTTTTCCAGTACATTTTCCTTTAATTCCTCATGGAGCAGCGCTTCACTTGCACAGAGATGACCGCCTGCAGACGCACCCATGATCACGATCCGTTCCGGGTCTACCTGATATTCCGCTGCATGTGCCCGCACATACATAACTGCTCTTGCAAGATCCATCTGTGGCAGCGGATAATAGTTCGGACGAATCCGATAACATAAAACAAATGCCTTGTAGCCGCCATCACGCTCCATACGCTGTGCAGGCTGAAGTCCCTCATTATAAAAGGACACCATCTCGTAACCACCGCCGGGACAGAGAATTACCGCCGGCTTTAAGTCTGTTTTATTTTTTTTCTCCTCTGCGACCGCCGTGGATTCATAAGGAGGAATAGAATCGCTGCCTGCTGTATGCGCAAATGCTTCATTATCTACTGCTGGATCACCGGTAAATAACCAGACGCCTTCCTCTGTATTTAAATCCGACTGTGGAATACCATTTTCCCAGTGCGGCATCTTAGCGCCTGCAGACGCGTCATCTGTTTCGCCCCAGAGCGGAATATATTTGAATTTCTTTGTCTCCGCTGTTTCTTTGATCAGATTCGCACACTCTAAAAAAGCGTCCGCCAAAAACGGGGCTCCCCATTCCATTGTTTCTTCTTTTTCGATCTGCGCCATCGTATGATCTCTGTGTTCCAGCGGCACACGGTTTAAAAAACAGGTTGGAAATAAATTGCCGATCGCACGGCTGACTGGTTCTGTGTTTAAAATTTCATTCATGGTATTGTTTTTTGTAAACATGTATTTTCCCCTCTTTACACTATTTTTTCAATGCATCGATTCCTGTTTCACATATTATAATGTGTTCTCTGTATTTATCAAAACACTATTATTACGCAAAAATCTGATGATACTTTTAATATACATCAGATTTCTTATCCCCGGTACCGGAAAAACTGTATGATTTTTACATGGAGAATAAGTTGCACAACAAATGATGGTGTGTTTATGACATGAGTCTCCCGTCCAAATGGTATTTCGTAGGCTTGTGAGTGGCATCTTGCGCAAAGCCGGAGTAATTTTCTCCCAAAGTCACAGAATTAGCTTCGACTTTGTGCAAGATGCCAGACCAATAACACAAAATATTTTCAAATGTGTAGTTAATAAATATGGGCATAGTGGGATATATTGAGGTTTTGCCAGTGTTGTCAAACAAATAATAAATTATTGAATATAGTTATTTGGAAATATTTTTTTATCAGATTCAGACACAAAACACTAAAAATTTACGCACCTATTTCGCACTAAGCGCATACACATCCATGATATCTCCGCTAATGTTTCTAAATTTAGTAGCATTTCTGCACGCATATGGTATAATGTGCGTATGCAATGAGCAGTGCCAAACATGGAAATGACAAAAAAAGACTGCTTGCAGGCTCTTTTTTGTTATTTTTATGTTTGATAGGGCGAATGCCCGTCAGTCCGGAAAATCTTTGATTTTACGGACGTGCACTGCGGACTACAGTTTCACTTGAAACTAACAAAAAGACTGCTTGCAGACTATAGTTTCACATAATCCAGAATATTATCAATAGAGGAGTTATCATATCATGAAGATCATTATCGTAGGCTGTGGCAAGGTGGGCTACACGCTCGTAGAACAGCTTGGCAGCGAAGACCACGATATCGTAGTCATTGACGAGAAACCGGAAAAGGTTTCCGCCATCACAAATAATCTCGATGCGATGGGCATCGTAGGAAACGGAATCAACCACCAGACACTGATTGATGCCGGCATCACGACCGCCGATCTTCTGATTGCTGTGACCGGTGACGATGAGAAGAATCTTCTCTGCTGTGTGATCGCAAGAAAGACAGGTCACTGTCAGACGATCGCACGTGTGCGCAATCCTATATATAATAAGGAAATAGAATTTTTAAAAAAAGAATTCGGGCTTGCAATGATCATAAATCCAGAGCTTGCCGCTGCAAATGAAATCGCACGTATTTTCCAGTTTCCATCTGCGATCCGCGTGGATACATTTGCCAAAGGTCACGTGGAACTGCTGCATTTTAAAGTTACCAAAGGTTCCCCGCTTATCGCCTTAAAGTTGTTTAACCTGCATCAGACACTGCACAGTAATGTCTTAGTCTGCACGGTTATCCGTGGCGATCAGGTGATCATTCCAAATGGTGATTTTGAATTTCAGGAAAACGATGTGGTTGCGATAGCATCAGAACGCCGCAATGCGATCGACTTTTTCCGCAAGATCGGTATTGTAAAAAACCGTGTTGGAAATGCAATTCTTGCCGGTGGCGGTAAAGTATCCTTTTATCTGGCAAAAAGTCTGCTTGCTTCGGGTATCCGCGTGACGATCATTGAGATAGACCGTGAACGCTGCGATGTATTAAGTGAACTGCTGCCGCATGCCACTGTAATCTGCGGCGACGCAACCGATCAGAATCTCCTTTTGCAGGAAGGTCTTGAACATGCACAGGGTTTTGCAGCCTTAACAGGCTTAGACGAAGAGAACATCCTTCTCTCCCTCTATGCAAATGATGTCTCCAATGCCAAGACTGTAACAAAGATCAACCGGATCAATTTTCATTCCGTCATTAATGAGCTGAATCTTGGAAGCATTATTTATCCGCGTATTATTACCTCTGACTATATTTTAAAATATGTACGCTCAACTTATAATTCCAAAGACAGCAATGTGGAAACACTTTATAAATTAGCAAACGGTAAAGCAGAAGCATTAGAATTTATCATCAAGGCAGATTCCGCCGTTGCCGGCATCCCGCTTGCCGATCTGCATTTCCGCAAAAACACTCTGATCTGCTGTATTTACCGTAACGGCAAAGTCATCATCCCAAGTGGTCAGGATATCATGATGGCTGGTGACTCCGTTTTAGTCGTTCTTTCCGGTTATCGTATTTCCGATATCAAAGAGATTCTGGAGGAGTAGACGGCAATGAATTATTCGATCGTTTTATATATTTTAGGCTGTGTTTTGAAATTCGAAAGCGCGTTTTTAGTCCTTCCCGCATTGGTCGGGCTGATATACCAGGAAAAAGCCTCTGTCTCTTATCTTGCAGTTGCTGTTTTATGTCTGGTACTTGGTATGCTTCTGACACATAAAAAGCCTCATTCTACAAACCTTTACACCAGGGAGGGGTTTGTGACGGTTGCCTTAAGCTGGATCATCATGAGTATTTTTGGTGCTATTCCTTTTGTACTGACCGGAGATATTCCATTTTATGTAGATGCACTGTTTGAGACGATTTCCGGTTTTACCACAACAGGTTCAAGCATCCTGTCCGATGTGGAGAGTATATCAAAAGCCAGCCTGTTCTGGCGCAGTTTTTCACACTGGATCGGCGGTATGGGAGTATTTGTTTTTATCATGGCGATTCTCCCTCTGATGGGCGGTTCTTCGATGAACCTCATGAAAGCCGAAAGCCCTGGTCCTTCTGTAAGTAAACTGGTTCCACATGTGAAAGACACTGCAAAAATCCTCTACGGTATTTATATTGCCATCACGATCTGTGAAGCAACGATTCTGCGGGCGCTTGGCATGCCCCTATTCGATTCGCTGACTACTACATTTGGTACCGTAGGCACTGGTGGATTTGGAATAAAAAATGACAGTATTGCCAGCTATTCCCCTGCAATACAGATTACGATCACCGTATTTATGATTTTAAGCGGCATCAACTACACTGCGTATTTTTATATTCTGACAGGCAAATTAAAAGACTTCTTTAAAATAGAAGAAGTCCGCTGGTACCTTGCCATTATACTTGGATCGGTGTGTATTATTACCTGGAATATCCGTTCGTTTTACCCAACGTTAGGTGACACTGTGCGTCATGCTTTTTTCCAGGTCGGCTCCATTATCACAACAACCGGATATGCGACTACAGACTTTGATCTCTGGCCGGCTTTATCAAAAACTTTGCTGGTTACACTAATGTTTATCGGTGCCTGTGCCGGCAGTACAAGCGGTGGTATTAAGGTGTCCCGTATCCTGATCTTATTAAAAACGATCCGTAAGGAGCTTTCCCTGATCATCCATCCGCGTCAGGTGAAAAAAATCCGTATGGACGGACACCCGGTCGATCATGAGACTTTACGTTCTGCAAATGTTTTTCTGGTCGTTTATTTTGTACTGCTGTTAACTTCCATGCTTCTTATCAGTGTGGATGAATTTGACTTCACAACAAATTTTACTTCCGTTGTCACAATGTTAAACAATATCGGTCCTGGCTTAAATCTGGTCGGTCCGACACAGAATTTTTCAATTTTCTCTCCGTTTTCCAAGTTTATCCTGATGTTTGACATGCTTGCCGGAAGACTCGAACTGTTTCCGATGATGATTCTTCTGATGCCGTCAACCTGGAAACGTAAATAATAGAATACGCTTCGCGAATATTCTATTGTCATGAATAGTAGAATGATTATGAAAGGATTTTTTATGTGGATTGCAAATAACTGGAAAGATTATGAAGTAATAGACTGCTCCTGTGGTGAAAAATTAGAACGATGGGGCAATTATACACTTGTGCGTCCTGACCCACAGGTCATCTGGGACACACCAAAAAAAGAAAAAGGCTGGAAACATATGAATGCCCACTACCACCGCAGTAAAAAAGGCGGTGGCGAATGGGAGTTTTTTGATCTGCCGGAACAGTGGAGTATTCGTTATGGATCTTTAACATTCCAACTGAAACCATTCAGCTTTAAGCACACCGGACTTTTTCCGGAACAGGCAGTAAACTGGGACTGGTTTTCAGATAAGATCCGCTCTGCAAAACGTCCGGTCAAGGTCTTAAACCTTTTTGCCTACACCGGCGGTGCAACACTTGCAGCAGCCGCAGCCGGAGCTTCTGTCACACATGTGGATGCCTCAAAAGGTATGGTTACCTGGGCAAAAGAAAATGCTGCATCCTCCGGTCTTTCGGACGCACCGATCCGCTGGATCGTAGATGACTGTGTGAAATTCGTAGAACGTGAGATCCGCCGTGGCAATCACTATGATGCGATCATTATGGACCCGCCATCCTACGGCAGAGGTCCTAAGGGTGAGATCTGGAAGATCGAGGAATCTGTGTATCCGCTGATCAAGCTCTGTGCACAGTTACTGACAGATACGCCATTGTTCTTTCTGGTAAACTCTTACACTACCGGACTTCAGCCAGCAGTGCTGCGTTATATGATCGCAACTGCATTAGAAAAATATGACGGAACCGTCACCGCAGATGAGATCGGTCTGCCGGTATCCTCCAATGGACTGGTGCTGCCTTGTGGCGCAAGCGGACGCTTTGAAGGAAACTAAAGACTGTCTGGATTTTACTTTTCAGCATAATGTTCTCCAAAAAAGGAGTTCTGCATCAACCAAAATTGTTGTTGCAGAACTCCTTAATATTTTACAGCATCTTCTTCTTCCGAAGCACCAGCATTGTGACTAAACAGATCAGCAGTGTCAGAACACAGATGAGCAAAAATCCATGCGGTGTATTTGCAAACGGCATCCATTTTTCATTGACGTTCATTCCGTAAATACCGGATATAACGGTCGGAATCGCCATAACGATCGTGATGGATGTCAGATATTTCATAACGTTGTTCAATCGGTTGTCGATCACAGATGACATCAGTTCCCTGGTACCATTGATGATATCACGGTAAATCGATGTCATCTCGATTGCCTGCCGGTTTTCGACGATCACATCTCCTAACAGTTCCTTATCCTCCGGGTACTGCTCTAATCGTTTATATCTGGTCAACCGGTCTAAGACAACGCCGTTGGCACGCAGGGACGTTGCAAAGTAGACCAATGTAGACTCTAATTCATGAAGATCGATCAGATCGATATCTTCTGTATTTTTTCCGATCCGTTCCTCAATCTCTGTTCTTTTCTTATCAATCACGCGCAGATTCATCTGGTAATTTGTCGCCGTACGGAATAATATCTGATATACAAAACGCAGTTTTTTCTTTGTGCTGAACTCTTTCACACGGTTGTTTACAAAATTCTGCAGCACCGGTGTATCATCCGTACAGACCGTCACGATCACATCCTGTGTTAAAATGATACCTAACGGGATTGTCGTATAACTCTGTTTTTCATGACGTATCTCAACGGTTGGGATATCGACTAAGATCAGTGTATAACCATCCTGAAGTTCGATACGGGAACTCTCCTCTTCATCGAGTGCGGCCTGGATGTCCTCAATATCTACATTCAATACTTCTGCGATCTCGGCACATTCCTGATGCGTCGGCTGGAGCATCTGCACCCATACGCCATCACCGATTTTTTCCTCCTCATGAATCCTCTGGTTATCTGTCTTAAAATATCTTATCATGGCATTTTCCTCAATTTCCCGGGATACTGCCATGTATTATGCCAGATTTTTGCACACTACATCTTTCCGGGAATCTTTCTATTCAATTTCTCTGTCATAAATGATCTGATATGCGTTTAAGCCCAGTTTTTTCCCAAACTTAACGCCTGCCTGTCTGATCTGACCACAGTAAGAAAAACCAAAACGTTCATGCAGATGGATACTGACTTCATTTTCACTTGTGATCAGTGAAATAACCGTTCCGATCTGCGGACATTCTTTTGCATATTGCAATGTTTTCTCCATAAGACTGCAGCCAATGCCACGCCCTCGATAACCCGCATGAATATAGATAGAGATCTCAACTGCAGGGTCAAAAGCCTTCCTTTCCCTGTAACGTGAAAGAGAGGCATAACCCGCGACTGTTCCTGCCTCTTCATATACAAAGATCACATATTGTCCCGTGTGCGCATGGAACCATGCCAGACGATCCTCATAATCTTTGACTTCCGTATCAAATGTTGCTGTTGTATGTAAAATGGCATCGTTATAAATATCCATCAATGCCGGAATGTCTTTTAACTCTGCTCTGCGAATCATAATAATCCTCATTCCTGCATGTGAAAATCTTATTTTCACACTGTACCTCAATATTATCTATCATAGCATAGTTTTTTATACGACGCCACGTAAAATTTGTAAATTCCATGTAAATGAAACTTTTTATGTTACCGTTGCAGACTTTCCACAGCACTCACAAATCCTTCCAGATAAATATCTGCCTGCTCCTTTATCTTTCCCTGCTCTTTTCTGCTCGCATCATCATAAACCCCGACTGTCACAAATCCTGCTTTCTTTGCCGTCCCGATCGCATACAGTGCATCCTCAAACACCAGCGTATTTTTCGGTTCTGTCCCAAGAATATCAGCCGCTGCATAATATATATCCGGAGCCACTTTTCCCTTGCCAACTTCCGTACATGTGAATATCTGTTCAAAATAGGAAAACAGTCCGGTACGTTTCAATGCTGCTTCCACCATAGGACGGTCAGTCGAAGTTGCCACCGCCATCTTTATCCCATTTACCTGCAAAGTGTCTAACAGCTCTCTTACACCTTCTTTGGGCTGCACCTCTTTTTCATATGCAGTATAGACAATGTTATTCACGCCCGCCACAATCTCATCAACTGACTCTGCGAGATGATAATTTTCTTTCACATATTCTGCGCCCTTTTGCATGCTCATGGAAAATAAGATATCCGAAAGTCTTTCCCTTACCTTGATTCCTTTGTTCTGCAGATAGCGCTCACTCGCATGTTCCCATACCGGCATGGAATCAAGCAGTGTTCCATCCATATCAAAGATTGCCCCCTGTATGTTCCTTATCTGCATATTTCTTCCGACAGCCCCCTCAGTTCCTTTGATGCCGCACGGATATCTTTCTGTGCAAAAATAGCGCTGATCACTGCCACTCCGTCAATCCCCGTGCCCTTTAACTGTAAAATATTATCCCGGCTGATCCCTCCGATCGCAACTACCGGGATCTGCACTGCTGCACAGATTTCTTTTAGCACCTCATGGTCTAATGTTCCGACATCTTTCTTGGTTCCGCTTCCAAACACTGCCCCGGAACCAAGGTAAGTTGCCCCGCATTTTTCAGCGCGCAGTGCTTCTTCCACCGAGTGTGCCGAAACACCGATGATCTTATCTGCGCCAAGCCGCCTGCGTACTTCCCCGGCTTCCATATCATCCTGACCAACATGCACGCCGTCCGCATCGATCTCTAATGCAAGATCTACATTATCATTGATGATAAATGGAACCTGATACTCCCTGCACAGTTTTTGTATTTCTCTTGCTTCCTCTAAGAATGCCTGTTCTGAAATATTTTTCTCACGAAGCTGTAAAAAAGAAACTCCACCCTCCAATGCCTGTCTGACCTGCTCATACAAGGTCTGGTCATTTAACCAGGTTCGATCCGTTACCCCATATAATAATAACTGCTTTTTATCGAATCTCATAACGTGCTCCTCTCTCTAACATATCTCCATCCATACATGACACTGCATCCATCAGGCTCACACGGTAAGTCCCACTGCCTGACTGCCCGCTTTTTTCCGCCGCAAGCTCCCCTGCATATCCCATCATACACACTGCTGCCGCTGCCGCCTGTAACTTATCCTCTGGATTTGCTGCAAGGAAAGCCGTTAAAATACCAGAAAGCTGGCACCCGGCTCCGGTGATCCGGCTCATCTGTGGATTGCCGTTTCTTATCACATAACATTTACTGCCATCCGTTACAAGGTCAATAGCTCCGGTAATCACAATGATCGTTTTCAACTGTTGTGACAGCATCTTTGCCGCTGCGATATTCTGCGCTAAATTTTCTTCTGTCACTCTGTCTGTATTGTCTGCATCCACGCCTTTTCCGCTATTTTCTTCTGATTCACATAATGATGCCAGCACCCTGATCTCAGAAATATTTCCACGGACCGCATCAAAATGTATTTCTTTTAACAGTTGTTCTGCTGCCTGTCTGCGAAAACTGCCTGCCCCCACTCCAACCGGGTCTAACACCACCACATGCTTCCGTTTATTTGCCATCTTCCCCGCTTTTAACATAGTCTGAATTTTCTTTTGATTTGGCGTTCCAAGGTTTAAATTAAGTCCCATGCATTGTGCCGTAATCTCCTCTGCCTCTGCTTCCTCGTCTGCCATGATAGGACTTGCTCCGCATGCCAAAAGAACATTTGCGACATCATTTGCCGTCACATAGTTTGTTATATTATGAATTAACGGCGCTATACGCCGCACATTATCAAGATACTTTTTCATAAATCTTTCTGCTCCATACTGTTTACTTCTATGCACATTATATCATGCGCAAAAGCAGCACATGATCGTGATCTACACTCGCTTCGCTCGGCAGTCTTATTATATCATAAATACTTCAAACTGCAGTGCACGTCCGAAAAATCAGAGATTTTCCGGACTGACGGGCATTCGCCCTATCAAACATAAAAATAACAAAAAAGCGCCTGCAAGCAGTCTTTTTTGTCATTTCCATGTTTGGCACTGCTCATTGCTTATGCACATTATACCCTATTTCTGCCCTCCCGCATATGTGACTTTATAATTTTCTTATCTGTTTTTAAGATTTCCTTCATTTTCCAGTCAAGAAATGGTCACAATTATCCCGTATCATTAATAACATCAAAAGGAGCTGTTGAGTTTCGACTCGGGGGTTGGGGTTCTGTCAGTTCCGTCAAAAAACAATCCTGCCAGATATTCCGGCAGGTTTACATATAAAGAGGACTTTAGAAAACATCCCCTCCGTTTTCTAAAGTCCTTTTCTATGAATCCTTATATTAAAATTTTCAGATTGCAGATACAGCACCATATCCCATTTTATATACGATAAAATACAAGATCAGCAGATGTACCGGATAAAATGCGTAAAAGAAATATTTCATGCCAAAACCACGTTTTCCATTATAGAAATAGATCGGAATAAATGCAAATACTGCCGCCCATTCCCACCAGACAAACGCCAGACATCCAAATACGACCTGCTGCATCCTGCTTCTTCGAAACAGATAAAACACCATGATACAAAGCACTCCAAGCGCACCATAATCCGTCGATAAAAACTCTGCTGCAAACATCCCGACGAGGATTGCAAGTGTGGAAAGTCCTGTCCTTTTCCAGACGCTAAAACGGCTCTGTTTCATCACAGAATCATATGCCATCATGGTAAGCAGACCAAGCAGCAATGTAAAAAACACATTCTGATATCCGACTTCTAAAATTTTTCCGTTAAATGCAAGATCAAACGGTATCTCGGATATTGCAGCAAAACACCCTAGACGCAGCGCATATTTTTCCCGGTCTCTCGTGTGCATAAATCCTTCCACCAGAAGGAAGCAGAAAATCGGGAACGCAATTCTTCCGATATTCCGCATCACACGGTATAACTGATACAGGCTGTCATTATAGCCTCCGAATTTTAATACACGAATGATCACAGTCGCTGCAATATGGTCAATAAGCATTGTGGCGATCGCGATCATCTTTAATGCACTTCCACTGAGTCCTTTTCTTTCCATGAAATCCCCTATCTGTTCCAATCCTCTCTTTTAACCGAAAAAAGAGAAAGACCGTTCATCTTTCTCTTTTTCCTGTTTTTCATCTAGCCTACAAATTCTTCTACACATCTGCGGTATGCAGCTACCGGATCATCTGCCTGTGTGATCGGTCTTCCGACTACGATATAGTCAGATCCAAGCTCTTTTGCTTTCGCCGGCGTTGTCACACGCTTCTGATCACCGACATCGCCGTCCGCAAAACGTACTCCCGGTGTGATGGTAAGGAATTTGTCTCCACATACTTCATGTACTTTTCCGGCTTCCAATGGAGAACATACCACACCGTCTAATCCTGCTTCCATTGTATTTTTTGCATAATGCATAACCGTCTGGTCGATCGGTTTTTCGATCCACAGTTCCTGCTGCATTACCTCTTCACTGGTGGAAGTAAGCTGTGTGACTGCGATCAGAAGTGGTCTCGTTCCATCCTCTCTCGTAAGTCCCTCGATAGCAGCCTGCATCATCGCTTTAGTGCCTGCCGCATGTACATTACACATGTCTACATCCAGTCCCGATAATACAGACATTGCTTTTTTTACGGTATTTGGAATATCATGTAATTTCAGGTCAAGAAAAATCTTGTGTCCCATCTGTTTGATCGTACGGACAATCTCCGGTCCCTCTGCGTAAAATAACTCCATACCAATCTTTACAAAAGGTTTTTCCTCTTTAAATTTTCCAAGAAAACTGATCACTTCTTCTTTGCTGTTAAAATCACACGCAATAATAACGTCTCTTCCCATCTCTTCCTCCTGTTTCATCCCATCCGGTTTGTTTTTCAATTCTCAAATGCAATAGATTGCACGCTTTGATGCAACCCCATTGTCATGAATTATACCTGTATGGAATGTGTTTTGCAAGTCATTTTACATGACTTAAGAGAGTTTGAATCGATTAATCGTCTCCATCAGATCTTTGGCAATTGCCTGTAGTGTGCCGGTATGTTCACTGATCTCTGCCATTGTAACATTAACCTGCTCCGTGGAAGCATTAACCTCTTCGGTTGCCGCTGCTGACTGCTCGGATACCGATGCGATCGTTCCCATCTTATCCACAACAAGATCTTTATTGGCAGACATATTTTCATTTAATGTATTGATTCGTTCCATGCCAGATCCTAACATTTCGATCTGTTTCATAATCTCACCAAAGATCTCTTCCGTACGGTTGATTGCTTCCTGCTGCTCACTCTGCAGTACCTCATTCTCCTGCATGGTTGCCTCAACCAGTTTTGATTTCTCTGTGATCTCCGTGATGATCTTTTTGATCTCATCCGTTGACTCTTTCGACTCATCTGCCAGTTTACGGATCTCATCTGCAACAACTGCAAAACCTTTTCCCATCTCTCCGGCTCTTGCTGCCTCAATACTTGCATTTAATGATAACAGATTCGTCTGGGAAGTGATATCTGCGATCGTATCTGATATATAGAAAATTTTATCAATACTCTCGACCATCTCGTTCATGACCTCTAACGAAACTTTGGATTTTTCGGCTGTTTTTCCGGATTTTTCAATCAGGTCTTTTACGCTTTCAATTCCCTCGGTGCTGACCTCATTTGCCTTCTCCGTCATGCCATTCATGCCGGAAACATATTCTTTGGTCTCATCTAAGCTATTCTTCAAATGCTCCACCTGGGTATTGGCTTCCTGTGTGCTTTCTGCCTGTTTTACTGCCCCCTGCGCAACACTGTCAATTGCCTGTGTTACCTGTTCGATCGTCGTTTTCGTATTGCCTGCGACCTCAGAGATACCACCTGCAACTTCAAGAATATGATTCGACTTATCCTCAACTGCATGAATCAGTCCGGACACATCATCCATCATACCGTTAAAGTTTGTCTCAAGTACACCAAATTCATCGCTTCTGGTAACTTTGATCTTTTCGGAGAAATCACCGCCTGCAACACGATGTGTCGCATTCTGAAGTTTTTTGATCTCACGGTTAAAACTGAATGCTGTCACAACTGCGATCACACAGCCAAATACCAGTCCGATCATTCCCGCTGCAAGTGTTCCAATATTAATATTGATGAGATTTTTCTGATTTTCCTGATCATTGATGCATCCTATCATTCTCCATCCGGTCACGCGGTCTGTCATCGCTGTGATCGCGCAGTTCCTTCCTTCGGCACGCATATTATAGGATGCCTGTAATACAATATCATCTGCTGCAGGATCTTCACTTTCCTCCAACTGTGCTTTCTGTTCTTCAAGATTATCTAATTCTTCTGTCAAAGGAGCGAAAAATTCAAGGTCTGCAACTGTACCATCTGCAAAAGTATTGCTTTCGCTGTCAACCATGATATTTCCCTGTTCATCTACCAGCATGACAAATCCTGTATTTAAAAGCCTGATGTTTTCCACATAATCTGCCAGTGCAGATGCCTCGATATCCATGGCAACAACACCCTGGACAACATCTTTGTATTTTACTTCCTGACAGACTGTGATAATCTGTTCTCCGGTCTCCTCATCTGTATAAGGTGCTGTAATATAACTGAAAATAGAATTTACTTTTGCCTTTCTTCCCTGACATGCAGTGTACCATTCTTTTCCGGAAAGATCCTTATTTTCTACTGTATTCATCGCTGTCTTTGAACCGTCAGCTTCATATTTTACCCATCCGGTGATCGTTCTGCCGTCATTTAAAGCATAATATGCACGCACAGATCCATTCACGACTTTACAGGCTGCAACCAGTTCGTCATTTACATTGTCGATATATTTATCATAGTTTTCCGGCTCGATCAAAAGCTGTTTGATACTGTCTTTTCTAGTCAGAAGATCGACCGGCAGACTGATCGTTTTCTCATATGTCTGCAGACTCGTCATTGCACTGCTTAATGTCTGCTCGCTCGTAAGCTGCATGTTACTGTTTAACACGCTTTTTACCTTACTGTGTGTAAGAAGTGCACAGATCAAAACACTTCCAAGGATCGCAACCATAAAAGCTGCGATCAGCTTTACACTAAGACTTGTTTTTTTCTTCATTTGTGAAATTCCCCCTTCTTTTTTTGCAATGTAAACGGTTACATTTTTGTATTATATCACATATTCAGAAAATAGGGAATCATTTTTAATAGCATTGTTAGTCAGACCACAAAAAAAGAACTTTCCATCTTGGAAAGTCCTTTTTCATTCTCCCTTTATTCTCAAAGGTTTCATATAGTCGGCGCGACAGGATTCGAACCTGCGACCTCTGCGTCCCGAACGCAGCGCTCTACCAAGCTGAGCCACGCGCCGTAATCAAGTTGTCTTGAATCGTGCTTGATTATATTATCACATCTTTCTGAAAATGTCCATACCTAATTTTTACTTTTTTATTTAAATTTCATCATTTTTCAAAAATTGTCTTCTGATTTTTTTCATGATACAATGAGCGCAAGAGAGTCAACATGCTTGCATGATTGACGGACAACGAATTGGATCATGTGCTGATTTTACACACAATATACTAAAACAACAAATTATTAAGAAATGGAGATTTTTATGAATAGAACTGTATTAGTCACCGGAGCTTCCCGCGGGATCGGACGCGCGATCGCAACTGCATTTGCAGCAGAAGGCGACCGCCTGATCATTACCTGTTCGAAATCCACACAGGAACTTATGAGTTTAAAAACAGAACTGGAAGATACTTATCATACCGAGGTACTCGCCAGTATCGGCGATATTTCCTCCTTTGAATATGTCGAGCAATTATTTACCCAGATCACAGAGCATTTTGGTGGCATAGATATCCTGATCAATAATGCTGGAATTTCCTATATAGGTCTGCTGACAGATATGTCAATTGATGACTGGAATCATATCGTTTCCACAAATCTTACCTCTGTTTTTTCTACCAGCCGGCTCGCCATCCCGCATATGGTGCATGAAAAAAAAGGTAAGATCATCAATATTTCTTCCGTCTGGGGCATCGCCGGCGCCTCCTGCGAGGTTGCATACTCCGCATGCAAAGGCGGAATCAATTCTTTTACAAAAGCACTTGCAAAGGAACTTGCTCCGAGTAATATCCAGGTCAATGCGATCGCATGTGGTGTGATCGATACACAGATGAATGCCTGCTTTTCTGAAGAAGAACGTAAAGAACTTGCCGATGAGATTCCTGCCGGAAGATTTGGAACACCGGAAGAAGTTGCACATCTTGCCGTGCAGCTTGCTAATGGAAATGACTATCTGACTGGACAGATCATCACACTTGATGGCGGCTGGCTATAGATGTTTCTGCAAAATCAGCCAGTTTCATGCACGATCGCATGTCACTGGCTGATTTTGTTATATATCTATTCTGCCACTAAAATAACCACACTTCTCGGCGGGATTTTTAACGATTTTTTATAATAAAATTCCGTCTGTGATTCTACATCTTTTCCGTCCTCATACTCTACATTCGTATTGACACAAATTTTCCACTGCAGATTATTCGGTAATTCCGGAAGCTGCATGACAAGCGTTTCCCAGTACGCATTCATTCCATAGAAAATAATATCATCTCTGGTATCTGCATCATCTCTGCCGGCATACATAATACCAATCAGTTTGCTGGTAAAATCAGTTCCTCCATTCCATGGAAAACCATTGTGAATGCTGATCTCTGGGAGTCCGCAAAGCGCTTTTTTTGTCGAGCGGCGCAGAACCGGATATTTTTTACGAAAAGCGATCATATAACGGAAAAAATCATGGATCTCCCGATATTTTTCCAACCTGCTCCAGTCAAGCCAGGATATGATATTATCCTGACAATAAGCGTTATTATTGCCAAACTGTGTGTTACAAAATTCGTCTCCAGCATAAAACATGGCAGGTCCCCTGCTGCACATCAGTGTCGCAAATGCATTTTTGACCATTCTAAGGCGCAGGCCTTCGATCTGCGGATCATCCGTCTCACCCTCTGCTCCACAGTTCCAGCTATTTCCGTTGTTATCTCCGTCAGAATTATTCCAGCCATTTTTTTCATTGTGCTTTGTATTATAGGCATATAGATCGTACAATGTAAATCCATCATGACAGGTGATGAAATTGACAGATGCACTGTCACCACGGTGCTTCGGGTAAAGGTCTTTCGAGCCTGTGATACGTGTGATCGCTGTTCCTGCCATTCCATCCGTGCCTTTTAAAAACTGTCTTATATCATCACGGTATCTTCCATTCCATTCTGCCCAACGGTTCCATGACGGAAAACTTCCAACCTGATAAAGTCCGCCTGCATCCCATGCCTCTGCGATCAGTTTAACCTTTCCAAGGATCGCATCACATGCGATAGCCTGGAGTAATGGTGGATCCGCCATCGGTGCTCCTTTTTCATCACGCGTCAGAATAGATGCAAGATCAAAACGGAAACCATCCACACGATACTCCGTTACCCAGTAGCGCAGACAGTCAATGATAAAACGTCTTACTGCCGGATGATTACAGTTCATGACATTACCGCAGCCGCTGAAATTATAATAGTAGCCATCCGGTGTCAGAATATAATAAGTATTATTATCAATTCCTTTAAAAGAAAAACACGGTCCCTGTTCATTTCCCTCCGCTGTATGGTTAAACACAACATCCAAAATGACCTCAATACCGTTTTCCTTTAACTCATAGATCAGTTCTTTTAACTCATCACCTTCATGATTATGCTCTACAACTGATGTATAACTGGTATTCGGAGCAAAAAAGCAGACAGTATTGTACCCCCAGTAATTATACAGACGTTCTCCATCCACTACTCTGGTGCTTTCCATCTCGTCAAATTCAAAAATCGGCATCAGTTCAACTGCATTTACCCCAAGATCTTTTAAATATGGGATTTTCTGCCGCAGTCCCTCATAGGTGCCTTCTGCTCCAGGTGTCACACCGGACGATGCATCTTTTGTAAATCCCCTTACATGCATCTCGTAGATGACAAGATCTTCAAACGGATGCTCAGTCGGGCGGATATCTCCCCAGTCAAAGTTATTTTCCACAACTCTGGCATGATAAATAAAATCTGCTCCGCCTTCCGGACGCTCTCCCCAGTTCCGCTGTCCTGTCACCGCCCTCGCATACGGATCAAGCAAAATGTTTTCTTTATTGAACAATAAACCTTTTTTCTCATCATAAGGTCCGTCCAACTGAAATGCATATTCAAACTCTTCGATTTTCAATCCAAAAACGAACATGGAATATGTGTTTCCAATATGATAAGCCTCCGGATATTTTAGGGTCACATATGGCTCTTTTTCCTGCGGCTGGAACAACAGAAGATAACATGCTGTCGCACCAAAGGAATGGATCGTAAAGCTGACACCTCTTGTGGTTGCTGTCGCACCATCCCTGTTATAAAAACCCGGACGTACCTGATATCCATTGATCTCATCCAATGGCTGCAGCCCAACGCCGCGTTCCTGTTTATGTCTGCCTGTACTCATTTTAATCCTCCTTTCTTTTTGGGAGTATTTTCCTCCTTGTTTTGCGGAGCAAAATGCCTGCTATATTTCTTATACCCCGGATGTTTTCCACTCATTTTATAATAATTATTTCTAAGGTCCACAAGTCTGTCGATATTTTCCCGGTCGATCTCTTCTGCACCACCAAGCAGATGTGCCGTCAGCGTGATCTTTGCAAACTGCTCTAATGTTTCCATCCTATAGTATGCCGTATAGACATCAGCACCTACCGTCACAGCTCCGTGATTTTTCAGCAGGATCGCATCATGCTCTGGCAGATACGGAGTAATGGCATCCGGCACTTCATCCGTGGAAGGTGTCGCATAAGGCGCAACTGGCACCGAACCAAGTGCGAGCACAGTCTCAATCATGGAATATTCATCAAGAGGGATATCTGCCACGGCAAACCCTGTCGCAACCGGAGGATGTGCATGCAAAACTGCGCCAACATCCTCACGTTCCTCATAGCATCTGAAATGCATCCTCATTTCAGACGACGGACGATAACCGTCCATGGCTTCAATAATCTCCCCTGTTTTATCTATATGCACGATCATTTCCGGGGTTACCATACTTTTTGACACGCCTGTCGGTGTTGCCAAAAATGTACCATCCGAAAGTTTTACCGACACATTTCCATCATTTGACGCAACCCATCCCAGCTGCCACATCTTATGGCATACATCACAGATCTGTGCCCTGATTTCCTTATAACTTAGTTCCATAATAATCTCCACACCTTTCAATACTGTACCTTTTTCCTATTTTATATTCTATTATAAACATCCTCTTTCCCAATTTCAACCAGACAATATCTGTGTTATACTATCCTCAGAAAATATTAAGAAACAAAGAAAGGATTTTCCCATGCAAAAAATACTCCATGTTTCCAGCAATCCGGATCATTTTTCCACTATCAGTGCTGCAATAGCACATATTCCTGCCGCTGATCAGACACCAACTGTCATTGAAATCGAACCGGGCATTTATCATGAAAAACTGACTATAGATAAACCCTATGTTACACTGCGTGGTATGGGTAAAAACAATTCCGATACTGTCATCACCTATGATGATTATGCCCTGGATCTGATGCCCGATGGAAGTAAGCGTGGTACCTTCCGCACATATACACTGTTTATAGATACACATGATGTAACGCTTCAAAATCTCACCGTTGAAAACGCTTCGGGAGATTCTGCCACACATGGACAGGCGATCGCTCTCTATGCTGACGGTGACCGCCTTACGATCGATTCCTGCCGCCTTCTCGGACATCAGGACACACTTTTTACCGGACCGCTTCCTGAAACAGAACGACAGCCCGGAGGATTCATCGGTCCAAAACAGTTTGCCCCGCGTATCAACGGCAGACATTATTATAAAAACTGCTATATCTGCGGCGATATTGACTTTATTTTTGGCAGTGCCACAGCATATTTTGAACATTGCACCATAGAATCCCTGCTGCGCACAAAAACATCAGCCCAGTCCGATGCGCTTTCCGATACATCTGCATTCCCTCTTATCCAGGGCTATGTAACTGCCGCCTCCACACCAAAAGGTCAGGCATACGGCTACGTTTTTTCCGACTGCCGGTTCATCTCCAAAGACTGCCCTGCCGGATCTGTCTATCTTGGCAGACCATGGCGCGACTATGCAAAAACGATCCTAATTTCCTGTGAACTTGGCGCGCATATCCATCCTGCCGGTTTTCATGACTGGAACCACGAAAATACACATGAAACGGTATGTTATGCCGAATACGCAAGTTACCCCGCAACCTCTGACTGCCGTCCACTTTCTGACCAGGCTGATTTTGTTCAAAATCTGGATGAACAACAGGCCAGACACTTTGCAAGAAAACTGGTTCTCGGTGACTGGACACCCGATGAACTGTAATTTTTATCAGATATTTTTTAATCTGGGTTTGTATATTCATGAGAATAATGATAGAATAATATACATTAAGAATATGAGAAATCCAAACAAAGGGGGCATATAAGATGGACGAAAAAATTTATAAGACAATGGGTTCTGCCGGGGCTTGTACACTGGCAGTTGGTATCTGTGTCCTTGCGGGTGGAATCACCGCCGGGATTCTTCTGATCGTAAATGGTGCCAGACTGTTAAAAAATAAATCAAAAATCATTTTTTAAAATAGAATTCACGTTTTGCAGGCTTTCTATTGTCATGAACCAAAAGCGCATATGCAGTAAAATCATCTTTCTGACAATCTTTTTTACTGTACATGCGCTTTTTCATATGACACCATATGCTTTTTACAGTTAATTTTTCTTCAAATTAATCCTCTTTTTGAACTTCTTTCTTTTTGAACACATCTGCAAGCAGAAAAAATCCAAAGCACAATCCATTTAGCACCAGCGCAGCCGGAAGTTCTTTCCAGCTTACAGTCTGATTTTCCAGAACATCTGCGGAAAATGTACCTGAAATGATCGGTATCAGGTTGTTATTCAGATAATGCAGGCAGACCGGCACCCAGATATTTTTTGTTTTCATATAAGCATATGCAAAAAAGATTCCAAGTGCAATACAGGTGATCTGCTGTGCAAAAATCATCTGGATTCCCGATGTCTGTGTATAATAAAACAGATCATCCGGAATATGCCACAGTCCCCATACCACACCAAGCACGATCACACCTGCACGAAGACCGAACTTTTTCTGTAAAATGGGCTGCAGATAATATCTCCAGCCATATTCTTCTCCGAAAAATGCAATAAATACAAAAAAATAATTGATCGGAAGTGCAACGATATTCAGCCACATCACAGGATCTTTAAACATTGCCGCCCATTCTTTTACATACTGCATTCCATTGCCGTCAGACACGCCCTGTCCTGCCATCGACACTACAGTTCTTACAATATAAATACCCACAAATAAAAGTACAATAAACACAGCACTTTTCCAGTTTTGTCTGGTCAGTCCCGCAGCTGCCCTCTTTTCATTTCCTGCAACCGCAAGAAAAATGAATGCCACGATACTCCCAATGATAAGTACATACTGTGAGATCAGATTATAAACGGACATCGTCATTCCTGCAATATTCAAATCCTCCACCGGAGAAAATACGGATAAAAGCGCAAGTACAATCAGGACTCCAGTTGTTGCCAGAACTGTAATAAAAAAACCTGTCGGCAGAATCTTTTCTCCTTTGTGTGCCAGAAAAAGTCCAATGATCACGCCTGTGGCCGGATACATCATCTGCGCCGTTGGAAATGCCGTAAGATCATATCCTTTTGTACTGCCATACCACATCAGAATTCCCATGAGATAGGTCAGACCATAGGCAGTAAGCACATAAATAATTAACCTCTTTTTTGCCATCTCTTTTTGTTCCATTCCAAAACTCCTCCCCTTACAATCAATAAATGTTACCTTTTTATTGTAAGGATTTTGTTCTGCATTGTCAATTGCATTAACTGCTGTTCTATCTCCGTCCACGGATGATTCGGATGATTCCTCCTGCGATCGCAGCTACACCGACCATTCCCCAGATGTATGGTTTTACATCACCAAGTTTTCCCGCATAAAATACTGCAGCCGGTCCATCTGCGCTATTCGGCAATATCGCACTGAATGTTACGCTGGCATGCAGATATACTGCATTAAAAATTACAAATGCACCTGCTACAATCAGTCCAAAACCCTGCATCATCTTTTTTCTCTGCATCTTCTGCTGATATTTTGCGATATTAATGCCCGCCTCGATCACCGCATCAGTATCCTGCACACTTACCTCCTGCTGCTGCATCTTCTGACATTTCATCAGCTCTGTCAAAGTAACGCCCAGTGCCTCTGCCAAAGGTTCTAGGGTCTGGATATCCGGAAATCCCATTCCCCTCTCCCAACGGCTGACAGCTTTGTCTGTGACTTTCAGGCAGGCTGCTAGCTGTGCCTGTGTCATTTGATTTTCCTTGCGTATCTGTGCAATAAATGCTCCTAATTCTTTTGCTTCCATAGTTTTCCTTTCCTGTCATGTCTGACATCCATAGCCTTTTTACCCAAAAGATAGCAAAAAGGCACCGAATTTTCAACCGATGCCTTGTTTACCAGACTCTATCCATCGTTTACACGCTGCAAAATGCACTAATCAAGTTCGATCGAATCTGAGATATAATAATGAAATTTATTTTTTTTGCAATACTCTTTGATCTGTCTGATCAGCTTTTTATCTTTTGTATATTCCAGCAGATAAACTTTCATTCCATCCTTTTTACATTTCTTAACATAATCAGTAAAATATCCGCGCGCTGCTTTGGTCTGTTTTCCAAACGAACCTGTTTTAAATTGAATACTGCTCCACACACATTCCTGATTAACTGCAGTCATAATGTCTTTTGCTGAACCATATGTTTTTCTGTATTTCGTGACAAAAACATCCCCACCATTGATTACGACATCTTTTCCAAGGCGCTTAACATTTTTCAGTATCTTTGCAAGCCCTGTAAAGTTCTGCTTTGTCTTTGCGTAATCATAAACGTCACAATTATCAATAAAGAAACCATCCACACCTTTTTTCAACAGCTTCTTTGACAAATTTCCGATAAACTTCTGCCAATTCTTATTGGAAACATCTACCCACTTTTCCTCTTCCCAGTTCTCATAACTCCCAATCGTAAGATGTTCATATTTTTTATAATAATCACGAAATTTTTCAATGGACCCGACATTTAAGTAGGTATAAACTTTTACACCTCTCTTATGCAGGGCGCGTATCTCTTTTGCCGAAAAATACTGTGCATCAATGACCACAAGTTTGTATGCGTATAATTTCTGCATCTTAGACGAATCAATGCTTAAAAATACACCATAGTCTTTTTTCTTTTGATCCGCCTTTGCATTGATCGCACATGGATCTGCAAATAACCCTAGGGAAACGCTGATTAATTAGCTTTGTTTTCAGCATTATCCCAGTTTGTCAAGTTTT
>ERZ791621.209-NODE-209-length-37487-cov-7.26734_pt1 | contig 37487 bp, 36 predicted proteins | sample MGYA00510270_ERZ791621 | MGnify/ENA primary metagenome ERZ791621 (study PRJEB30046, sample SAMN00715189) | human gut metagenome | study: EMG produced TPA metagenomics assembly of the A metagenome-wide association study of gut microbiota in type 2...
CGCTTTTACGGTACATGGCACCTCGGTGCTTTGCCTGTCGATGGGATATGGCGGTGTTTACATCCTTAACCAGATACCCCTTGTCAATTAGCCAGACCGCTAAGGCTCTGCCGTAACCGTAGGCGTTCTCAAGACCATAAACTACTTCTTTTCCATCGGTATTACACTTCTTTACTTTAGTAACCAGCTTAGGAAAAGCGGCTGGTCTGTTTGGGAAAGTAATCTCTCCCAGCTTTTGATTGTAGCAGTCAATCATAACTGCTGTGTGGGTTTCTTTATGTAAATCGATACCCACATAAATAAAATTTTCTTTAACCATAGAATCAACCCCAATCTCAATGTTTGGCAAAATAGTGGCAATCTCAACTGTTAAGCATTTTTCTCGGAATTACGCATCTTTTCAGCTACCGAGTGTGCAAGAGTGGTATAGCCTATCCATTTCTGGTCAGGCACAAAGTATTCCATACAGGAACACCGCTGACTTTCATGGAGATGGATACATCCTACAGAACGCAGGAAACGAAGTAGAAGAAATCTCCTTCGTGGTGTGTGATGTTAACTCTGAAAAAGAAAGGTTGCAAGTCAATTTTTTGCTTTTTGAGCAGATTTTTATTTAAATCCATTAAAAATGGGCAAAATCGGCTTTATGCCATAGACCAAAAACAGAGAAATAACAGTAAAGATGCACAAATTTACTATCCGAGCATACAAAACAACGTTCTCTTGCCCTTGTGAGAGCCTGTGTTGCCCCTGTGTGCGATTTTAAGAGCAAAGTCGAGGTAGTTACCCATGATAAACTTTTTAAGGCTTGTTGGGGAAATGTGAGAGATTTGATTTCTTAAGATAGTGCCAAAATAAATAGGGTCGAAAATAGTGCAGGTTAAAGGGCTTATGCCGCCAAAGACAGCATAAGTCAGGAAACACCCACCGGCAAAGCCGTTGGAAGAAATCTGTTGTGGCATAACTTTCTCTACTGTTCGGATATTTGTTATGCCTTTATGAGACTCTATTTGTTTTGCCATATAACAGAAAAATCGAGAATGCTCCATGACGGTTGTCACCATTAGAACATCCTCGATTGTTTCCATTTAGGAATTAAGGGGATTTTTCATCCCTCTTATACCCCCTGTTGAGTGCCATTGTAACATGAGCGATTTTGGATCGTCAAGAGAAATATTACAAAATTATTACATTTTATTCATCACATTTTAAACCATATTTTAATAAAGCCTCATAAAAATCCATTTGCATTCCCTGTAATGCTTCTTCCTCATGTGAATACAAAGTAACTTTGCTTTTGCATATTCCAGCATCTATTTCAAATCCCAGGAAATCTCCTGTTTCTAAATCGACAACTGGAAAAAAAGACTTCTCTATAACCCATTCTTTTAATACATTATCCTTGATGTAAAACATGCCATTGCAGTCACATGAATACACTACTATAAATCCAAAATATCCTCCTCCATATTGGCTTGCAAAATCTTTATAAGAGTCTGGCAGTATTATGTCGTAATATTTTTCGACATCTTCAATCTTTTCAATATCTACTTTGGCATCTGACTCCAAGGCAAATAATCTGGGTTTCTTTTCTGACATCTCCCTAACCTTGTTTTGAAAACTAATTCTGTCCATATTTTATCCTCTCTAGTCATATATCCAGTCTGGTAGTAATTCATCTGCTCCCTGTTCTCTTGCTCGATACCACCAATGTAATTGCCTGTCTTCCATTCTCATTTCAGGAGTTACGCCTTGGTTGTATGTATTTGGGTGTAGTGCTGGATTATTTCTGTGTTGTCCTGGTAGTACTTCATGCAGGGCACCTCCTGGCATCTGTCCACCATGATGAATATCGGGACTTCCTAAACCTCTAGGTGGATGTCCTAACAATGCTTGTTTCATATCATTTTCAGTCCAATCACCATCTATTCTTACTGGAGTATCTCCTGCATCATATCCAAGTCCTGTAGTAACATCTGTTTTACTACCACTCTCACTGCCACATTCTCCACCAACCTTAGATTTACATGTTTTTTTGCAAATCCACTTGGATCGCTGTACATCACAGGATTGCTGTTACAGTATGCATACAGGTTCAGTCCATCATTGTAGATGACATCTTCCTGTGTGAATCTTCCAAGTGACGCATTATAGTAACGTGCCCTCAGGTAATAAAGCCCTGTCAGACCGTCTGCCATCTGGGCATTATATTTCAAGCGGTTCGGGACTGTTTCCTCTGCGGTGATACTCTCTCCAAAGGCACTGTAACGGTAATGGTTCCGGGTGCTTCCGTCACTGCCTGTCAGGTATCGGATACTTCCCTGTTCATCATTCAGATAATAACTGAATGATGAACCATTGTTCTGGCTGATATATACATTACCATAGACATATCCCCTGACCGGGTTCCTGTCTGCATCCAGTTCACTTGACAGCATGCCGTTCCTGTATACGAAATTCGTCGTGCTGCCGTTTTCTGTGACTGCATTACGAAGACCTTCCGCATCATAATGGTTCTGCTGCACACAGCCTGCACTACATACGGATGTATTGCGGTTATAGGCATCATAATCGAGGCTGTACTCTGTGAACTGGTAGTCCTGCCCTCCTCCATCCTGCATGCCGAGCGGTCCGCACTGTCATATACATAACGTATTGTCCCACCTTCCGGCAGCTTCACCAGCGTCAGGTTGCTGTCTCAATCATAGGCATATGACGTTATGGAAGATGCCCGGACTGCTCTACACCGTCATAGTCCCTGATGAGCTGTACTTCTTTCCTGACCAGTCTGTCTGCGCGGTCATAGGTATAGCATACCCTTGCGCCTATTCCATCCTCCACGCGTATCAGGCGGTTCTCCCTGTCAACAGGTGAATTCATAGTATCTGTGCCATTTGCGCTGTTAAATTCAGGAAATCAAGTTGCCACTTTTTGAGCAAAAATCTGTAACAAATTTACTGTTTATCCTTGAAGATTTATTAACTAACAATAGGTTACATTCCAAATCCTTTATTCAAATAATTTGTCTGGATTTTCCTGAATTATATCAACTAAATAATCTATATCATTCCAATCAGTCAACTCTTTATTCTCACATGTTAGCTTTCCTTCATCTTCATCAAGTTCAGGGGTATCCGTATATATATATCGTTTCCTAATTATTTTGTTACAATTTATTACAACAAATTCACTGTCTAATTGACTATCATCAGTGTAATAATAAATTAATTGTCTTTCTTTAGATAATTCTAGTAAAAATTCTTCAGAAAAAGCATCACCCTCAAGATTGATAATATAAGTCCAATCATTTTTTTCTTTAAAAAGTAAATTATCTACTATAATATTTTCATTTTCAACTATACGTTCACTACCTGAAATACTTAAATAATAATTAATAACATCTTCAATATCTTGTTTTATAAATACTACACTATCTATCATTTTTTGCTATTTCCTTATTCCTTTCTCTTTTTGCCAAATATGTATCTTTTGTTGCAATGTCGTTGCTTCTGTATGTTTGGGGGTTTTTCCAAATTGAACTATTCCATTTTCTTCAAAAATTGCAATTCTTTTTGGATGTGGATTACTTTTCGTTCCATATACAGAATCATAATATTCTAAAACGTCTTTTGGTAATAACTTTCTATTTAAAAATTTTTCTCCAGTATATGTAATATTGCTTTGAATATTTTTTCCACCATCAGCAATTCCTAATTTATGATGCCCTGGTTCAATTTCACCATTTTTTACCATTCTTGTATATTCTGCCCTATTATTTGTATATTCAATTCCTTCAGTTATTTTATAATCATCTGGATGAGCATAGAATTCTGGATTTGTCTTATGTTTTTCTAAAATTTCATCATAATATGGTCCAAGTATTTCATGTGTATCAGAGTAATTACTACCCTTACTAGAAGAACTACCACTCTCACTGCCACATTCTCCGCCAACCTTAGATTTACATGTTTCCTTTGCAAACCCACTCGGATCGCTGTACATCACAGGATTGCTGTTACAGTATGCATACAGGTTCAGTCCATCATTGTAGATGACATCTTCCTGTGTGAATCTTCCGATATCGGGAGCGTAGTAACGTGCTCTCAGGTAATAGAGTCCTGTCAGTTCACCTTCTGCCTGTGCATTGTATCGCAGACGGTTTGGTGTAGTTTCTTCTGGATTCATGGTGCAGTTATCAGTTCAGATACTGTTCCGTGAATAATTCAGGTTTAATTAATATTTTCTTCTACGAATCCAAGGAATGTATCCTGTAATTCATCTTCCGTACTAATACCATTAATCCTAACTTCAAATTCAAAATCTCCACCAGACAAGGTACTTGAACCATCTAATATACCAAAAACACTTGAAATTGTATCAATCATAATAAGTTCAGCAAATTTTAACATTTTTTCTTTTTCTTCAGAAGTCAATTTCTCATACAACTCTAATGCATTTATCCAATATTTGTCTGTAGTATTTTTTAGAGCTGTGTTATCAAGCAAATTTTTATATTCACCGACTCCGTCTTCAACTATTGTTTTGTAAATCTTTTCAACAAATTTTTCATTCATAATTACTATTTTCTCATTTCTGGATACATTTTCTTATTCATATCTATTAATTCCTTCAGTGCAGAATTAGGTATGTCAGGATATACCCTCTTTAATTCAAATAAATCTCTTGCAAGTAATTGTCTTGCATTAGTTATCCCCTTTGTACTCCTTGATACAATCCCCTTTCTGGATGTCTCTTTGTATGTCCCAGTTTCGGAACATTAATTGCAGGTGCCGTTAACTCATCATAATCTGCAACCAACTTTTTCATCAATGCTTTTTGTCCTACATGATGAGCATCCAAACCTTCCACACCTTTTATATCTTGATATGCACCAACCTGATACTTACCCGAAGAACTACCACTCTCTCCAACAAATATAATCATTCCTTATGCGTCTGATCTGGAGTATGCATTTTTCATCTGATTGCTCAGCTCATACAATACTTTATTCAATGTATCCTGCGTTTCTTTTTTTACCATGTCAGCGATTTTTTCATTTGCCTCCTGACGAAGCTGCATGCGTTTTTCTGCGTTGCTTTCCTTCTCAAGAAGTTCATCATATTGGTTGATATATTCATGTCCTTTTGACATGACTCTTTCCTGATAACGTTCAATATGGAAAATGGATTTACTATAAGAAGCATCTGCCATGGCTGCGATCATCCTGCTTGCCCAGTAAAAATTATCTGTTGAAGCATCTCCGGTCGTATTGGAAAAATACTCCGGTACTTTCTCTACATCTGTGTAGAACGGTGCGGCTGTATTAAATACGTTTGAAGCAAATGCTACCCATTCGATTGCCCGGCTGTCTTCTCCTGCATCCGGTCTCATCTGGATGATTCCCAGGAAATCTGTCCGGTTTACACCAATTGCACGATATGCACCTTTCATGGATTTATCTCCATAAGATGCATACGGATCATACGGTGTTCCCTGAAAATGAGAAGAAAGAACGTATTTCACATCTTCAATCGTCACCTTTTTCTCCGGAACCATGCACCAAGGGATATCATCAGAAAGTGGTGTAAAATCTGCATCCGGTCCATCCCAGTTCATTGTACTCGGATTCAGGCAGCGTGCCATATACCATGCTCTCGGTGTATTGTATACATGATCAGAGTCATCATGACTGCCAAAAATATCTCTTGGATTAAACGTTCCATCCTGTGAAAGGTTCAAATGATATTTTTCAACAAACTCCTTCAGATCGGCGGAACACATATATTCTTTCTGGTTTGAAAGTGCATCCTCAAGATCGAACTGATCCATTCCAAACTGATTTGGCATCATGACATAAACATCATCCGGTACTTTGCGTGCGATCCAGTGATGTCCGCCAATTGTCTCAAGCCACCAGATTTCATCTGCATCCTGGAATGCAATTCCATTCATTTCATAAGTACCATACTGTTCTAACAGGCTGCCAAGACGTTTGACACCTTCCCTTGCACTGTGTATGTATGGAAGTACAATGTATACAATATCCTCTTCCCCGATTCCTCCAGGAATTTCTTCTTTTCCGTCTTTTGCAGGCTGATATCTTACAAGCGGATCAGCTCCGAGAACTCTTGGATTGGATGTGATCGTTTCGGTTGCTGTCATTCCGACATGTGCTTCATTCACTCCGCAGGCTGCCCAGATACCTTCGCCCTCTTCTGCATTTGGCATTGCAGTATAGCGCATCGGATTTTCCGGAAGCTCGATTTCGACATGCGAAATGACCGATTTATAGATTTTCGGCTGTTCTTCCGGTTTGATCACTGCAAGTTTTTTTGAAGTATAATGCCCGGATCCTGAATCATCATTTCTTGCGATTATGGTTGATCCATCATAACTTGCTTTTTTTCCTACTAAAATTGTTGTACATGGCATATCTGTCACACTCCTTACTTTCTTTCAATTTTTTATCATCAAACATGCATCCGCATAACTGCCATCTGCATATTATATCTTCTTTTATCTCTCGTAAAATCCGTTATCATGTTCCAGTGGGATGCTTTTTGCATCCATATTTTCAATCCAGACGTAGGTACGATTTTGCAAAAAAATAATCAGCTGGTCGATCAGCGGTTCCTCGCCTTCTACTTCCATTTCCACGCTGCCGTCATATAGGTTTTTCACCCAGCCGGTCAGTCCGAGCTGGTTTGCTTTCTGTACTGCATAATAACGGAACCCTACTCCCTGAACTCTGCCATAAAAAATGATATGTTTTCTTATTTTTGTTTTCTTTTCCCAAAACATACTGATCCGCTCCTGCTGTCTTTCCTGATATCTACATGAATTCAACTTGAACTTTAAAACTTCAGTCTCATCTGATTCCACACGATATTTCCATGCACAGATTCTGAAACTCCTTCATTTTCAAAACCAAATTTTGCATAGTAATGCACCAGCCGGTCTTTGCACGTAAGGACAAGACCTTTTCTTCCCTGGTCTTTTGCATCTGCGATCGCTCTTTTTAAAAGTTCTCCGGCATAGCCGTGGTTCCGGTATGCCGGGAGCGTATTTACACCAAATATCATCTGCCATGCTCCATTTTCCTGATGCATGGACGCATTTTCATACATTTCATCTGTCAGGTCTTCCTGATCTGTCACCATACCATCAACAAATGCGATTAATTTATCATCCTCGAACATCAGCCAGAAATGATCTCCATAATGTGAAAGCCTCTGCTCAAATTCCTCTTTTGTTGCCGCCTCTGCTGCCGGAAAGCACTCTTTTTCTACTGCCGCAATCTGGTCGATGTCTTGTAATGTTGCAGTTCTTATATTCATTTTCATCATCTCCTGTTTTTTTCCGGATTTATATCTAATGGTGTTTGTTCTGCAAATGTTATCTTTTTTCTAACGTTCCTTTTCATTGTTTCTGGCACGGTAATCCGGAATTTTATAATATACGGCTGCCTCTTCAAAATATTTTTCATCAATGTGCGGCCACTTTGCCTGAGCATTGTCCTCTAACGCAAGTTTTTCTGCCAACTCAACCATTTTGGCTGAACAGTCGATTCCGGTAAGAATTGTCAGAATGTTGCTGTTCACAAACCACGGTGCTATGGAAAGCAGTCCGCCGGTGATCATATCCTGTGCAACTTTCTGATTGTCATAAGGTACTTTCAGAAATTGGGGTTTCCAGATTGTCGTTCCATTTTCCACACCGGACTCTAGCAACATGCACTGTGCATATCCGGCATCATCAATGGATATTCCAACACTGCCTGAATTAAAGTAATGTTTGTTTTTGTATGTCATCTCTCCCGGATAATGCGTATGAGCACAGATCATGTAATCAGTGTCAATCTTTTCTAACCATTGTTTTACCGGATCTTCATTCAACTGCAAGAGTTCCCTGCTGCTCGCCGGTGATCCATGACAACAGGTAATGGACGGATAACCTGCTTTCTCATAAATAAATGTGATTGGAAGATTCCGAAAGAAATCAAAATCTTTATCCACAAGCTGCCCGTAAGTGTAGAGTAGGTTTCCACTTGCGGAGTTACTTATCCACATCTGCTCTGTGCATTTCTTTTTTCTGGCTTCCTGCTGTGTGAGCATGTACTCCTCACGATTGCCCCTTAGCAGATGACAGGTATGGTTTTCCATAAATTCATACAGATAATCCATGGTTTCTCTTGTGTAAGGTGTATCGGAAATATAATCTCCGAGAAAGAAGTACTCGTCACATTTGTGTTTTTCCATATACTCTGTGCATGCCTTAAAAGCGTAAATGTTGCTGTGTATGTCTGATATAATACCGATTTTCATAATAATACTCCTGTATTCCCGTTGTGAGATTATCTCTCTTCTGTCCGAAACGGAATCTCTGTCTTATCTGCCATGATCTCGTAATATCTATAGTCACTATAGATGACGCTGCTGCTTGAGTTTTTATTTCTTCCTGCAAAAATAAGATAACCGTAGTAATAACTCTCATACATTGTTTCCCAGGAATCATATTCATTCTGCAGATAGACTGCAAGCGGTGCGGCATGAATCAGATATTCGTCATACGAAATATAACCACATATATAGCCAAATGCAAATAACCGGATGCATCTGCAATAGTCCCATGCATCCACTCCTGCATCCCCAATGTTATTGTATGCGTAATAAGTTCCCAGATATTTGCACATTTCATCTGGGGCATACAATTTGTATGTATAATAGATACTGTCCTCCGGTAATGTCAGCGCCTCTTCCCCTAATTTTTCCAAAGTCTGTGCATAAGTATATTTATCGCCTTTTTGTAACAGGGAATCGGTTGTTTTCATAAGGCTTTTTCTGTCATGAATTCCCCAATAATCGGAGATATTTTCCCGGATAGCTTCCACCTTATCCTCTCCCATGACGTCCGCATAATTTTCCACATCAAATGCATCAAACTCTCCAAAGCTGGTACTGTTCACATAAAAATATGGATAGAAGGACTGTTTCAACCATTTTTCCAGTTCTTCCCGCTCCATTCCTGCAGCCTCCACCGCTGTATTTGTCTGTTCATCTGTGACAGCATCACGCGCTGTCCACTCTGTTTTTAAGTTTCTTCCGTCATGTGTGTAAATAAAAATCTGCGCTTTTCCAAACTTATATCCACGAAAACCAATCCATACAATGAAAGCGATACAACCCACGGTCAGGATAGGATGCCGTTTGATCCATTCACCCGGGGTAAGTCTTCGTCTATCCATGAACATTTTAAACTCTAACGGCTCCTGATCCAGTAAGTATGGAACAAACGGACTGTACCATAAGATTTTCTTTTCGCCAACACCCAATCCCCATGCAGTGTCCGAAGCGTTTACTTTGTCCGATGGCCGCTGATGTTTCACTCCATATTTATCCCGAAATTCATAAATCAGGTGACGATCCGAATCGGAAGATCTGAATGCAAAATCTTTTTCATTGACAGCAGTCCCTTCCACACGATAGAACGTCGGCTTTGTGATTTCAAATTCTTTTCTGCGGCAAAGATATTTACTCAGTAACATTCCAATAACTCCACCGAAAAAGAAAATGACCGCCAATTTGCCACTTGTTCCACCAGGAGTGTTAAAAGCCAGCATAAACATTCCTCTTAAAAAAATAATCAGGCTCACAATCTGTGCTATCTGGAATATTTTTCTTTTTTTTTCAATCTGCTTTTTTATATTCTGGTCGAACTGACTGTCCTGCTCCTGTTTTTTGTCCGATACAGAGGAGATCTGTGGCACGTAGTATAACGATTTATAGCTATTGATTGTCTTGGAAACTTCTCCCGTTGCAAGATAATCGGTAAAAATTCTGTCACTACCTTTTACGACAACCTGTTTTCCGTTTCTGACGGAAAATGTAAATGTACAAGTTCCTGCTTTTTGCAACGTTTTTAAAATGATCTGCTCTTTATCCTGAGTACTTTTATATTTACAGATCAGATTTGATTTTTCATCGAATAATCGGATCTTTTTTCTTCGTCCAATGGTGCATACTTTTACATCCTGAACCGGGATATTTTTTGTTCTTCCTACAAATGGCGTTACATAGAAAGTATTGATATCTAATACGGTTTTCTCCCTGTTTACTTTAAAAATAAACGGTATTGAAACTATCATCGGAATGATACAGGACACTCCGATATATCCCACAATTCTATCTGCTGTTGATCCATATTCCAGAAAGTTCACACTGATTGCCGCCAAACCAAACATACACAAAAAACTGATTGCTGGCATGAGTGTGACAATCACTCTCTTTGCCACAGAATTACGTACTACCACTGTTCCCATAACCTCTACTCCCCCTGATTTCACTATTCCTTTATAAAAAATGTGTATTTTCCTTTTCCATGTCCGGTTACTTTTTGGATGATATTTCTCTCGAGTAGTTCTTTTAAGAACAATGATGCTCTTGTATTTTTTAACCCGGTTACCTCTTCAACCCTGCTTCTTCCAAATATTTCATTTTTATCAAAGGAATCACACAGTTGTTCCATATGCTGTATTGTTTTCTTTGAAATACCGGAAATTTTCTCTCCAAACATTCCAATATTCACTTTTTCCAGTTGAATGTTCACTTTTCTATTTTCAATGTTCGCTTCTGATGTTTTATATTCTATTTTTGGCTCTCTCACAAGCATTTCCTTATAATCAACATGCATAAGACGATTCTGTAATAAATTTTTTTCATCCAACAACAGATTTCGCAAAAACAGTTCCAGATACTCTGTTGTTTCATGAATCTCATGTTTCAGATCATTATAATTTGCCCGAACCAATGCATTTCTGAAATACCATGCATTTTCCGCAAATATATCATTCGTTGCATCAAATCCAAGTGTTCGAAGATACTTGATAAAAAATACGGCTGTCGTTCTTGTATTTCCTTCTCCAAATATATGGATCTGCCATAAATTTGCAACAAATACTGCCAGATGGTGAATGATTTCATCCATGGATAATCCTTTGTAACTATAATGTTTCTCCTTCATAAAATCATATTCTAACGTTTTCCTTAGTTCAGAAGCACTTCCGTAAATAACAGTTGCTCCATTCAGCACCCATTCTTTTTTTGTAATATTATAATCACGGATTTTTCCTGCGTGGTCATATATTCCGGTAAATAATTTTCTGTGAATTGAGATATACTCATTTGGTGTAAAAGAAAATGCATGTTCCGAAAGTATTTTCGCAATGCGTATGGAAACTTTATCAGCCTCTTCTGTCCTGTCATGATTTTTCTGTGGTTTTTCTTCATAGTAAGAATCTAATAAATTTTTTACTTCATCCAGCGTAATTTTACCTTCAATATTCTGAATTGCTGCATCAACGAGATATTCGGACGGCTTCAATCCATCGACTGCCTGCAATCCAATCGCAGTCTGCCATGCATAACCTTTATACTTTTTATCTGGCTCCTGCTGTTTTAGATATTCTTTAAATGGATCTGTCTGCATGAACACACCTCCAAAAATGATAAAAAATTACGCTTCAAATGTTATTTCTCGTACATAACCTCTACTGCACCGCAGAATTCCTTTGCTTTTTCCATCCACATATCCAGTGACTTGAAATGCTATATTTTCTTCCAATTTTTTTATTCTTTTGTTCTCATTTTACTCCAACGTGCAATATTTTTTGATTGCTGTCTCATACAGATTGTTTCCCTCACTGTCAATGACAACGATCACCGGAAAATCTTTCACTTGAAGCTTACGGATTGCCTCAGCTCCAAGATCTTCATAACATACGATCTCAGATTTTGTGATACATTTGGATAAAAGCGCCCCTGCTCCGCCGACTGCTGCAAAGTAAACTGCATGGTTTCTGACAATCGCGTCAATGACTTCTTTCGAACGTTTTCCTTTTCCGATCATCGCCTTTTCTCCGAGATCTAAAAGAGTTGGCGCATATTTATCCATTCTGGTTGCAGTTGTCGGTCCTGCAGAACCTATTGGACGTCCCTCTCTTGCCGGGGATGGTCCCATGTAATAGATTGTGGAATCTTTGATGTCGATCGGGAGTTCTTCGCCACGCTCCAATGCCTCGATCATTCTTTTGTGTGCAGCATCTCTTGCCACATAAATGGTTCCTGTTATGTAAACGTAATCACCGGACTTTAAATTTTTTGTCACTTCCCCGGTGATCGGTGTTGTAATATGCTTGTCCATATTCTGCGCTCCCATTTCTAAATTTATATTTTCTTCATTTATGACTGTAAAATTCAAAAAAACTACATTTGTAGTGATATGTTTTTTCTTACACTTCCCTCACCACATGCCGGTTCACATGACAGCAGATATTGACTGCCACCGGAAGTCCTGCAATATGTGTCGCGTAAGTATTAATGTTAACAGCAAGTGCTGTTGTCGTTCCGCCAAGTCCTCCCGGTCCGATTCCGAGCTGATTGATCTTTGTAAGCATTTCTTCTTCCAGTTCCCTCACATATGGGATAGCGGAATGTTCGCCCACCGGTCTGGTCAGTGCCTTTTTTGCTAAAATCGCACATTTTTCAAAAGTACCGCCTACTCCGACTCCAACTACCATTGGAGGGCAGGCGTTTGGTCCTGCATCTTTTACTGCTGTCAGAATTGCGTTTTTTACACCCTCAATTCCATCAGCCGGTTTTAGCATGAACACACGGCTCATGTTTTCACTTCCAAATCCTTTTGGAGCCAGTGTGATTTTTACTTTATTTCCCGGAACAATGCTGTAATGGATTACCGCCGGGGTATTATCTTTCGTATTTTCACGGATGATTGGATCTCCAACGACCGATTTTCTTAAATATCCTTCGGTGTATCCCTGACGGACACCTTCGTTTACCGCGTCTTCAATTGCCATTCCCTCAAAATGAACATCCTGTCCGACTTCCAGAAAAATAACTGCCATTCCGGTATCCTGACAGATTGGGATCATCTCTTCATCTGCAATTTTCAAGTTTTCCTGAAGCTGATTTAATATTTTTTTACCAAGTTCTGATTTTTCAGAAGCGGTGGCTTCTTTCAGGGCTTTATCCATATCTTTAGAAAGATAATGATTCGCCTCGATACACATTTCTTTTATATTTTTTACGATATCATCTGTATTAACTGTTCTGATCATTTTTATTTCTCCTAATATTAAAATATTTCTTATACTTCTGCAGAGATTCATTCTGTTCACGGGAAGTCATATCCGGGAACGCCTTCATCAGACGCTTGAAACCAAAATTCTTCTCTGCAAACAATTCTTTGTACTTTTTCTCGAGCTCTTCTTTTTCTTTCTGTTTTGCAAGTCGGGCTGCTTCTCTGTTTTCTTTGTATGCAGCAATTTTCTCTTTTGCTGCTTCGGTCGATTCAGCAATTCTCTCTCTTGCATTTTCTGCAGACTCTGCAATTCTTTCTTTTCTTTCCTCCGCAGAGAGTACTATTTTTTCTCTGGTGGATGATTTTGTTTCCGCCAGTTTCATCCTTGTTGACTCAGCAGATTCTTCGATCCTTGCTTTCGCATTTGCTGGAATCTCTTTTATATTTTCTTTTTTGTCTGAAATTTTTGTAAGAAGTTCCTCATGTGTTTCCTGGAACTCCTCCGATCTTTCTACTGCAGTTGTCACATTTTCGTAGATATTTTCACCGATTTCATCGGATAATTTATGTATTTTCGCAGCCATTTCATCCATAACTTTTAATCGCTTGTTAAACTTCAAAATTGTAGTAACAGTAACACCGCAGTCAACAGCGAAAGCCGACATGATAATACAGAGCAGCACAACACCCAGAATATGTGGAATCATGGTGATTCCTTTGTAAATGATTGGATGAATCACATCCATAATAAATGTACATGCGAGTCCCCAGTAGATGGAAAATTTCAAACATATATATCCGTGAAGATTAAACGGCTTATTGCTATAGTCCCACCATTTATTGTGAAATACTTTCTCCAGAATAAATCCTGTAATGTATTCCAAAATGGAAGTCAGTAAGAAAGAACCCGCAAATAATATCAGCAGGTTGTCCTTTAGCGGAGTCAAAGCAGCTACAACAATCACCACTCCACATCCGTAAATTGGACAATAAGGTCCATTTAAAAATCCCCGGTTTACAAAAATTCCCCGATCCAATGCTGCATAGGATACCTCTGTACACCATCCGATAAATGCATAAATAATAAAAATCCATACTAACTCATAAAAGTTTTGCGGCATTTTGCATCCCCCTGTTGTTCTGCTTTCTAATTGGAGTTTTACTACAATTTTAAAACTCATGTATTCTATATTTACGCAAAAGTATAAACGAAAGTTTTTGCTATGACAATGAAATTTTTCCACGGAAGTTGGATTTTCGCAACACGTTATCCACATTTACACTATGGATTTCTTGATAACATGTGTTGTTTTTCATTTTTGTGTTGACATCATTCATTTTTCAAATAATCAAAATTGAACATCCTTTTTTTCAAATCAGGCTTGTTATCATGAAAAATAATTTGTTTTTAGATAGACAAATCGGCTGCTACATAAAAATGTGGCAGCCTACTGTCCTGACCATAGTGAATTCTTTGTATCACTGCGGTCAAAATATTTTTTTATTCCTCTTCCGAATCAGACTCAGCACGGCTTAATAATTCCTGCATTAATTCATCATCCGTTTCTGTCATCTGGCCTGCCGCTTTTTTCGCAGCCTCTGCTGCAGCCGCAGCACTCTTGGCTTCCTCTTCCTCTGTGACAAGTTCAGATTCATCTGTATTTTCCATGAGGGATTTGTCCTCACGTACTTTTGCAATGCTTGCAACTGTGACATCATCCGCAAGATTCATCAGTTTTACACCGGAAGTAACTCTTCCGAGCAAAGCAGTATCACTGACTTTGATACGGATAATGATTCCTTCCGTTGTGATCAGCATCATCTCATCATCCTGATTGACTGCTTTCACACCAACGATATTTCCGGTTTTTTCTGTGATCTTATAGCACTTGACACCTTTACCACCACGGTTCTGGGCAGTAAATTCAGATGCAAGTGTGCATTTTCCAAGACCTTTTTCAGATACGATCATCAAAGCATCCCCCTGGGATTCCATCTGCATTCCGACAACTTTATCGCCGTCCGTTAAGTTCATACCGATTACACCCATAGAGGTTCTTCCGGTACTTCTGACATCTCTCTCATTGAAACGGATACACTGTCCGTATTTTGTCACAAGGAAAATATCCTGTTCGTTATCGGTCTTTTTCACTTCGATCAATTCATCATCTTCACGCAGTGTGATGGCTGCAAGTCCTGTTTTTCTGACATTCGCATAATCGGTGATCGGTGTTTTCTTCACAATACCGTTCTTGGTTGCCATAAACAGATAGTGTCCTTCGGTATATTCCTTGATTGGGATCACTGCGGTAATTTTCTCTCCCGGCTGAAGCTGCAACAGGTTAATGATCGCAGTACCTCTCGCGGTTCTGCCCGCTTCCGGAATTTCGTATGCTTTCATTCTGTATACACGACCGGTATTGGTAAAGAACATCATGTAATGATGGGAAGTTGTCATCAAAAGTTCCTCGATGTAATCTTCATCGATTGTCTCCATTCCCTTGATTCCCTTGCCGCCACGGTTCTGGGCGCGGAAATTATCAAGGCTCATTCTCTTGATGTAGCCAAGTTTTGTCATTGCGATCACAGTGTTGGTTACCGGAATGAGATCCTCCATGGAAATATCATACTCGTCAAATCCGATGGAAGTTCTTCGCTCATCACCGTATTTTTCTGCAATCAAGAGGATTTCCTCACGGATAACACCAAGGAGTTTTTTCTCATCTGCCAGAATTGCTTTTAACTCTGCAATACGATCCATCAACTCTGCATACTCAGCTTCGATTTTCTCACGTTCCAGACCTGTCAGTGCACGCAGACGCATATCGACAATCGCCTGTGCCTGGACATCTGTCAGGGAAAATCTCTCGATCAAACGATTTTTTGCTTCCGGTGTATTTGCACTGCTTCGGATAATATTGATCACTTCATCAATATTATCAAGCGCAATCAGTAAGCCCTCCAGAATGTGAGCACGTTCTTCTGCTTTGTTTAAATCATATTTTGTTCTTCTGGTCACAACATCTTTCTGGTGATCCAGATAATAGCCTAACATTTCCTGAAGATTTAATACTTTCGGCTGGTTGTCCACAAGGGCTAACATGATAACACCAAACGTATCCTGCATCTGCGTATGTTTGTAAAGCAGATTTAAAACCACATTCGGATTTACATCACGGCGCAGCTCAATACATATACGCATACCCTGACGGTCAGACTCATCACGAAGATCCGTGATTCCGTCAATTTTTTTATCTCTTACAAGCTCTGCGATTTTCTCGATCAGTCTTGCTTTGTTGACCATGTATGGAAGTTCGGTCACAACAATACGGTTTTTACCGTTTTGCATTGGTTCGATATTGGTGATCGCACGAACTCTGATTTTTCCACGTCCGGTGCGATAAGCTTCGTTAATTCCGGTTGTTCCAAGAATCATCGCTCCGGTTGGAAAATCCGGACCTTTTACAATACTCAAAAGTTCTTCGATATCTGTCCCCCGGTCCTCTAGCACTTCGTTGTCGATAATTTTTACGACAGCATGAATCACCTCACGCAGATTGTGAGGCGGAATGTTTGTTGCCATACCGACAGCAATACCGGTTGTTCCGTTTACCAGAAGATTCGGATAGCGGGAAGGAAGCACCGTCGGCTCTTTCTCGGTCTCATCGAAGTTTGGTACAAAATCAACGGTATCTTTATTGATGTCCGCGAGCATCTCCATGGAAATTTTACTAAGTCTTGCCTCTGTATATCGCATTGCAGCGGCACCGTCACCGTCGACGGAACCAAAGTTTCCATGACCATCAACAAGCGGATATCTTGTAGACCAGTCCTGTGCCATGTTGACCAATGCTCCATAGATGGAACTGTCTCCATGTGGATGGTATTTACCCATGGTATCACCGACAATACGCGCACATTTTCTGTGTGGCTTGTCCGGTCCATTATTTAATTCGATCATGGAGTAGAGTACACGACGCTGTACCGGTTTCAAACCATCTCTTACATCCGGCAATGCACGCTGGGCGATAACGCTCATCGCATAATCGATATAGGATGTCTCCATTGTTTTTTTCAGATCGACATCATGGATTTGATCAAAAATTTTGTCATCCATTCTATTTACCTCATTCCTGCAGATTCTTTTTGGTTCAAAATCTGCATTTCTCTAATTAAACTACATTTGCAATTATATTATAAATAAACTTTCTATTTTTTATTGAACTACATTTGCAGTAATATATATAATTTCCAACACATGCAATCTTAGATATCGAGATTCTGCACATACTTCGCATTTTCTTCAATAAACTCACGTCTCGGCTCTACTTTATCTCCCATCAGAGTTGTAAACGTAATATCAATTTCAGAAGTACTCTCATCATCGATCATGACACGTTTTAAAATTCGTTTTTCTGGATCCATGGTAGTTTCCCAGAGCTGCTCCGCATCCATCTCACCAAGTCCTTTGTAACGCTGGATCTTATTATTTCCATCACGTCCGATTTCCGTTAAGATTGCATTTAACTCATCGTCACTGTAGGCATACCACACATTTTTATTTTTCTCGATCTTGTATAGTGGCGGCTGTGCCAGATATACATGGCCTTCTTTGATCAGATCCGGCATGAACCGATAGAGGAATGTCAGCATTAACGTACTGATATGGGCACCATCGACATCGGCATCCGTCATAATGATAATCTTGTTGTAACGAAGTTTGCTGATATCAAAATCTTCATGAATACCTGTACCAAACGCAGTGATCATAGCTTTGATCTCAGCATTTCCATAAATCTTATCCAGTCTTGCCTTCTCGACATTTAAAATCTTACCACGAAGTGGGAGGATTGCCTGGGTTGCACGGCTTCTCGCAGTCTTAGCGGAACCGCCGGCGGAATCTCCCTCGACGATGAAAATCTCACAGTTCTTTGGATCTTTGTCAGAACAGTCTGCCAGTTTTCCCGGAAGAGACATTCCCTCCAGTGCTGTTTTTCTTCTGGTTAAATCTCTCGCTTTTCTTGCTGCCTCTCTCGCGCGCTGTGCAAGAAGTGACTTTTCACAGATTGTCTTGGCAACCGTCGGATTCTGCTCTAAAAAGTAAGTAAGCTGCTCGCTCACAATGGAATCCACCGCACCGCGGGCTTCGCTGTTACCCAGTTTCTGCTTGGTCTGTCCCTCAAACTGAGGTTCCTCGATCTTGACACTGATAATGGCGGTCAGTCCTTCACGTATATCATCACCCGTCAATGCCGGTTCACTGTCTTTTAATAATTTATTCGCTCTTGCATAAGCATTAAATGTTTTCGTCAATGCATTACGGAATCCGGCAAGATGTGTACCACCTTCCGGTGTGATAATGTTATTGACAAAACTTAACGTCAACTCATTGTAGGAATCATTATGCTGCATAGCAACTTCCACATAGACACCATTTCCACTGCCCTCACAGTAAATGACTTCCGGGTATAAAGCTTCTTTGCTCTTGTTTAAGTAAGTAACAAATTCTTTGATACCGCCGGCATAATGAAAATCATGAGTTCTCGCCGGGTTTTCTCTTAAATCTGTCAGCACGATTCTTAAACCTTTTGTCAAAAAGGCCGTCTCACGCAGACGCTGTTTTAACGTATCATAATCAAAAACGGTCTCTTCAAAAATCGATCCGTCCGGCCAGAAAGTAACCTTTGTTCCGTGCTTGTCCTCGCCGCATTCTCCGATCACTTTTACCGGTTCATCCGGTTTACCGATCTTGTAACTCTGGAAATAAACCTTTCCTTCACGGTAAACCTCAACTTTTAACTTTGTGGAAAGTGCATTTACAACTGACGCACCTACGCCGTGAAGTCCACCGGATACTTTGTAGCCTCCACCGCCAAATTTTCCACCGGCATGAAGTACAGTGTATACGACTTCCAATGCGGATTTTCCAGCTTTGTGATTGATGTCGACCGGAATACCACGTCCATCATCTTCTACGGTAATAGAGTTATCTTCATTTATGGTCACTTCAATATTTTTGCAGTATCCGGCAAGTGCCTCATCTACTGAGTTATCTACAATCTCATATACCAGATGATGTAAGCCCCTGGCTGATGTACTACCGATGTACATACCCGGTCTTTTACGAACAGCCTCAAGTCCTTCCAAAATCTGGATCTGGTCTCCACCATATTCGTTTTCTGTACCCATTTATTCCTCCATTCTGCACATAAAAAAATATGTACAATGCAATTATATTTCTTTTCTCTCTTCCACAGTCCCCTGTACAACTTTAAATATCTTATTGATCTGAAATCTGTTTTTTACAAATTCATCCAGCCCTGTACAGGTGATCAGCGTCTGTGTATCATGAATACTGTTGAGCAGATAATTCTGCCGGTTACTGTCAAGCTCCGACAACACATCATCGAGCAGCAAAACCGGTGTATCATGAATGGATCGTTTGACCAGTTCTATCTCTGAAAGTTTCAAAGACAGAGCTGAAGTTCTCTGCTGTCCCTGGGAACCGAACTTCCGGATATCCACCTCACCGATGGAAAAAAGAAGATCATCCCGGTGCGGTCCCACCGATGTCATACACTGCCGCATATCCCTCTCTTTGACTCTGGAAAGTTCATCCTCGAAAAAAATATCTTCAATACTTGGTTCATACTGCAAAAGCAGATCTTCTTTTTCACCGGAAATCCGATAGTGAATATCATGCACGATCTCATTTAGCTCATCAACAAACTGTTTTCTTCGCCGAATGATTTTCCTGCCAGTTTCTACCAGTTGCATATCCCATACCGGAAGTGTATCCTTTAAATCCGGTCTGTAAACCATATCTTTTAATAATTTGTTACGCTGATTCAAAATTTTATTGTAAGTTGTAAGATCTGACAAATATATTTTATCCAGCTGACACAATTCAGAATCCAGAAATCTACGGCGCTCCGCCGGACCATTTTTGATAATATTCAGATCCTCCGGCGAGAAAAATACCATATTGAGAATTCCAAAAAGCTCGCTGGCTTTTTTGATCGGAACTTTATTGATTGCGATTCCCTTGGAACGATTGTGTTTTAAATGCATATCAATCTGATATTCTTTTTCTTTTTTTACAACAACCGTTCTGATATGGGCCTCCTGCTCCCCAAAACGGATCATTTCCTTGTCCTTACTACATTTGTGGGACTTAGTTGTTCCACTTAAATATGCAGCTTCAAGGATATTCGTTTTTCCCTGCGCATTATCCCCATAAAAAATATTGGTTCCCTCATCAAATGAAATATTTAAATCTTCATAATTTCGAAAATTCTGCAATTCAATTGATTTTATGATCATTTTACAATCTGAATTGTCTCGCCGTTAAAGGAAACAACATCTCCATTGTATAATTTTTTTCCGCGCTGAAGCTCTGTCTCGCCGTTTAATTTTACCTGTCCATCCTGAATAAAAAACTTTGCATCTACTCCGGATTCTACAAGACCTGCTTTTTTCAAAGCCTGTCCCAGTTTGATAAATTCATCCGTCTCTCTGATATTTACTGTGATCATCTTTCTGCCTTTCTTAGTTAGTGGCTGCGTTAAAGTTTACCGGAAGAATCAGATAAATGAACTTTCCTTCATCATCCTTGATAAAACATGGAGCCTTCGGGTTTACCATATAAAGAGAAACCTCTTCCTCATCGATGACTCTCAATGCATCAATAAAGAATTTCGGATTAAATCCAATGAGGATATCTTTTCCCTCTTTTGTGATATCAATATCTTCATTCATGGAACCAATAAAGGAATTGATTTTTAATTCCATATTTCCATCTGTGATATTCATGATAATTGGTTTCTTGTCCCCCTCTTTTACGAGAAGTGTTGCACGATCGATACAGTCTAATAATTCACGCTTATTAATCTTAACTTTTGTATCATAATCAGAGGAAAGCATCTGCTCAATTTTGAAATACTCCCCTTCGATCAATCTGGATACAACTGTAGTATCATCAAATTCAAATACAATATGATTCTCTGAAAGGAAAATATTGACTTCTTCCTCTGCACTTCCAGGTAAAATCTTACTTACTTCCTGAAGTGTTTTACCAGGAACAACTACTTTCTTATGATCGTAATTATTCTTTAATTCAATATTACGGATGGAAATTCTATGTCCATCCAGAGAAACTACTTTTAACTGATTCTCTTCAATCTCGAAAAGTTCACCAGTCATCAGTTTATTATTATCATTGTCAGCAATTGAGAAGATCGTCTGACGAATCACTTCTTTTAAAGTAAACTGGGAGATTGAAATACATTCATTTCTTTCAATAAATGGAATATAGGAAAAATCATCACCTGATTTTCCAACAATGTTAAACTTTGCTTTCTCACAGGTAATGGTAGTTTTAAAATTGGAATCTGTTTCGATCACAACATCACTGTCCGGTAATTTACGGACAATCTCAGAAAAAATCTTAGCATCTAATGCAATGATTCCCCTCTCTGCAATTTCTCCTTCAATCTTAGTTTCAATTCCAAGTTCCATATCGTTTGCTGTTAATTTGATTTCATTAGCAGAAGCATCAATTAAAATGCATTCAAGGATTGCCATTGTTGTTCTGGTTGGAACAGCCTTGGACACAATGTTAACTCCATGAAGCAGATTTGATTTAGAACAGATTAATTTCATAATGTGAATAACTCCTTCCTGCTTGGCGAAAGCCAAAATAAATATAATTAATAAAAGATATTAAAAGTAGTCGTATTAGTGTGTGTGAATAAGTGAATAACCCTGCAACCCTTGAAAACATAAGGGCTTGTCCGAAAAATCCGACTGTATAACTATGTGAAAAGCATGAGGATTAACCTTGGATAAAATGTGAATTAAAATTTTAAGCCTCCTCAGAAAAAATTTGAAATTCATCTTGAAAAGTAGGTTATCCAAAACTTTAAACATTAATTAAACACGATTTGAACAGGTTATCCACAAAATTTTGTTAATAACTCAAAAAAAAGTTGATAACTTTAGTTTGGATTGATTTTTTTCTTGATAGTTTCAATTAAATTGCGTGTCTGTTCGTTGGAATCGTACTCATCCGCAATTTTTTTGATGCCATGGATAATGGTCGAGTGATCTCTTCCGCCCAGTAAGGAACCGATGGAATCCAATGGAATATCCGTCATGGTTTTACAGAGGTACATGGCAATCTGCCTTGGTCTTGCAATCTCATTACTTCTGTTTTTTGAGATCATCTGATCCAGTGAAATCTGGAAATGTTCCGAAACAACTTCAATGATAAGCTGAGGAGTGATTTCTCTTGGCTTGTCCGGTGTGATAATATTCTGAAGTTCTTTCTTGGCAATCTCCATGGTGATCTCTGTTTTTTCCAGATTCGAGTAAGCGAGGAGTTTGTTCAAAGCTCCCTCTAATTCACGGATGTTGGATTTAATATTATTTGCGATGTAATTTAAAATGTCATCGCTTAAGGACATATCATCAGATTCCACTTTTCGGCGAAGGATTGCCATTCGCGTCTCGTAATCAGGAGCTCCGATGTCTGCCATAAGTCCCCATTCGAAACGGGAACGGATTCGTTCTTCTAACGTTTCCATATCCTTTGGCGGTTTATCCGATGTTAAAATGATCTGTTTGCCTGCGGAGTGGAGAGCGTTGAACGTGTGGAAAAATTCTTCCTGTGTACTTTCTTTTCCTATAATAAACTGAACGTCATCGATCATGAGAACGTCGATGGTTCTGTATTTTTCACGGAATTTATTCATCGCAGAGGCGTTACCACTACGGATAGATTCGATAACTTCGTTGGTAAATTCCTCGGAAGTAACATACAAAACTTTTGCTTCCGGATTTCTTTCCAGGATGAAATGTCCAATGGAATGCATCAAGTGGGTTTTTCCAAGTCCAGGTCCACCATAAATATAAAGAGGGTTGTAAGCTTCTCCCGGAGATTCCGCTACTGCCAGTGAGGCAGACTGTGCAAAACGGTTATTGCTGCCGACAACGAAAGTATCAAATGTGTAATTTGGATTTAAGTTGGAACGTTTGGAAGCTTCAGGTTCAGGTGTTTTCTTTCCTTTATTATTGGAAGGTCTGATATTCCTGGTCTGTTCCGGTAAAATAAACTGAATCTCATATTCGGTTCCGATAATTTCAGCAATTGCTACTTTTAAAGGAAGATAATATTTTTTTGAGATATAACTTAAAGTCATCTGTTCAGATGGAACAAGGATATAGAGGGTATTTCCCTCAACGCCAAAAACTTCCAGAGGTTTGATCCAGGTATCAAAAGAAATATCGCTGACATCATGCTCTGTTTTTACTGTCTGTAAAATTTCATCCCATTTTTCCAAAATCTTGTCCATTTTCTAACTCCGTTTTCTGATAGCACTAAAATATAGCAGTTAATCTTAACTGCTTAAAAAACTCTAAAAAATTCTATATAATGCTATCCTACACTATTTTTGCGGAATTATCAACGTTTAATTGTGGAAGGACTGGGGATAGGGCGTTGATAAAAAAAGTGGCTATATGGGCGTTTTAACGCTTAATGTGAATATACTAGAAGTTATTGTTAATAATGGAAAAATAGTTATAGACCGGGAAAAATAAGGATTGTACACATTTATACACAAGTTATGATGATATTATCAAGAAATTGTCCACAAGTTATCCACAAATTGAGGATAACTTATGTAAACGGCATAAATACTGGGTTTTCTGTGGAAAAATTTTTGATTTTCTATGTGTATAACATTATACCATATATAGATAAAATGCATTTCTTCCTTATATATATAGTGGTAAAAAAACGAAAATCACAGAAAGTGGAAAACTAAATATTGGCAAAAGCCTTATTTTATGAGATTTTGCTTGACTTTGTCCGATTATTTTGATATAAATAAAAATGATGTTTTGTCGCTATTGAAGTAGACTTATCATAACATTGAGTAAAATAAATGTTTGAATTGTAGAGGAGGTGTATGTGACATGAAGATGACATTCCAACCTAAAAAGAGACAGAGAGCGAAAGTTCACGGATTCAGAAGCAGAATGAGTACTGCAGGCGGAAGAAAAGTATTGGCTGCAAGAAGATTAAAAGGTAGAAAAAAATTATCAGCATAGGCCACATATTTGTGGTCTTTTCTTCTTTTATGATCAATTTTTGGCAAAGGAATATTAGATGAAATATTCAGAATCATTAAAGAAAAACAGGGATTTTCAGAACGTATATAAAAAAGGAAAGTCTTATGCAAACCGTTATCTGGTGATGTACGTTCTGAAAAACGATACAGAAAGAAACCGGTTAGGTATATCGGTGAGTAAAAAAGTAGGGAATAGCGTTATAAGACATCATGTAACCCGATTGATCAGAGAAAGTTACCGGCTACAGGAAGACATGTTTAATAGTGGTTTAGACATTGTAGTCATCGCAAGAAATACAGCAAAAGACATTTCATATCATGAAGTGGAAAGTGCTTTGTTACATCTTGGAGGTCTTCATAAAATTTTGAAGTAAAGATTTTAGAAAAGAAGATGGAATCATTTTGAAAAAAATATTGATTGCTTTGATTAAATTTTATAGAAAGTATATTTCTCCGATGAAAACAACAAAATGTCCATACTACCCGACCTGTTCCACCTATGGGTTAGAGGCTGTCGAAAAGTATGGATCTGTCAAAGGTGGGGCGTTAGCGCTTTGGAGAATTATAAGATGTAATCCTTTTTCAAAAGGCGGATATGATCCCGTTCCATAATTGGAGGTATTTTCAGTGTCAGAGATGTTATTAACAGCATACAATGGTGCCATTCTTGGACCAATTGCAAAATTACTTGGCTGGATAATGAATGGCATGTATATTTTAATGGAAAAAGTTGGAATTTCCAACGTAGGTCTTTCTATTATTTTATTTACCATTGTTATTTATGCTTTAATGTTCCCATTGACTTATAAACAGCAGAAGTTCTCGAAGTTATCTCAGAAGATGAACCCGGAGCTTCAGGCGGTCCAGAAAAAGTATAAGGATAAGAAAGATACCGTATCCATGCAGAATATGCAGGCTGAGACACAGCAGATCTATGAGAAGTATGGTGTTTCACCGACAGGCAGCTGTGTGCAGATGTTAATTCAGATGCCTTTACTTTTGGCGTTGTACCGTGTATTTATGAATGTTCCTGCCTATATCAGCAGTGTGAAGGATGTTTATCTTGATCTGGTTGATAAGATCATGGCAACAAGCGGCTATCAGGATATTATGACAAACCTGATGAGCACATTAAAATTGAACACAGTACAGGTTGATTTTACGGCAACAGATACAACAACCTTACAGAATTATGTAGTAGATGTTTTATCAAAAATGAGTTCTACCGGATGGGATTCCTTAAGAGAATCATTCCCGGCGCTCACAGATTCCATTGATTCTACATATGGTGTAGTTTCTCATGTAAACAACTTTATAGGATTAAATATTTCAGATACTCCATTTCAGATCATCAAAGCTGCATTTGCAGGTGGAAGTATTCTGATGGCAGTTCTTGCATTATTGATCCCTGTGATTTCTTATTTGACACAGGTTTTAAATATCAAGTTAATGCCAACGGCTGCAACAGCAGGTGGAGATAACGACCAGATGGCTCAGCAGATGAAGATGATGAACCGCACCATGCCATTATTCTCCCTGGTAATGTGTTTTACTGTTCCGGTCGGTCTCGGTATCTACTGGATCGCAAGTGCGGTTGTAAGAAGTATCCAGCAGTTCTTCTTAAATAAACATTTTGATAAGATCGATCTGGATGATATTATTGCAAAGAATCAGGAAAAAGCAAAGAAAAAACGTGAGAAGATGGGAATCTCTGAAAATCAGATTTCTAATGCTGCACGTATGAACACAAGACAGGTTACAGCAAGTTCCAAGAGTTCTGTTAAGACAACTGCAGAGAAAGAACTTGAACTTGAGAAGGCAAATGCATTGAAAGTGAATGCAAAACCTGGAAGTATGGCTGCAAAAGCAAACCTGGTCCGTGAATTTAACGAGAGAAATAATAAGAAAAATTAACAGATTATTTTTCAAAAACGTGTTGGTAAGATAACGTATATGTGGAGGTTATTGTTATGGAGTATATTGAAGTATCAGCAAGAACAGTCGATGATGCTATCACAGAAGCTCTTATAAAACTTGGAGCTACCAGTGATCAGATTGAATATGAAGTAATCGAAAAAGGAAGCACAGGATTTTTAGGAATCGCAAGAAAAGATGCTGTGATCAAAGTTCGTAAGAAATATTCTGTAGAAGGTGATATCACAGAATTTTTACAGAAAATCTTTGCTGCTATGGATCTTAAAGTTGAGATCATTATTGAAAAAGCAGAAGACGGTAATACTTACAACGTAGAACTGAAAGGAGATGACATGGGTATCCTCATTGGTAAAAGAGGACAGACTCTCGACTCCCTGCAGTATCTTGCAAACCTTGCAGTGAATAAAAATTCTGAGGAATACATTAAAGTTAAGATTGATACAGAAGATTACCGCAAGAGAAGAAAAGAGACATTGGAGAATCTTGCAAAGAACATTGCATACAAAGTAAAGAGAACAAAACGTCCTGTTTCTTTAGAACCAATGAATCCTTTTGAGAGAAGAGTTATCCATTCTGCATTGCAGAATGATAAGTTTGTAACAACACACAGCGAGGGCGAAGAACCATACAGACATGTGGTTGTTACTTTAAAAAGAGATAGAGAAAGATAAATTCAATTATAGAATTTAAAAGACCAGAAGCTGCACGTTACAAAGCTTTATGAAAATGCCGGAAATGATATGGCAGGTTCTTATGAAGTTTTGCGGCGTGCAGTTTTGTACATGGAAAGGATATCACTATGGGAACGGATACCATTGCTGCAATTGCAACTGCAATGACAAGTTCAGGAATCGGAATCGTAAGAATCAGCGGAGACGAGGCAGTTTCTATCACAGACCGTATTTTTGAAATGAAGAATCAGAAAAAGTTAGAAGATATGCCAACGCATACAATTCACTATGGTCATATTCATGATGGAGATGAAGTGATCGATGAAGTTATGGTTGTTCTGATGAGAGAACCGAAAAGTTATACCAGGGAAGATACGGTTGAGATAGACTGTCATGGTGGCGTTTATGTCATGAAGAGAATTTTAGAAACAGTGATCAAATATGGTGCGCGTCCTGCAGAGCCGGGTGAATTTACAAAACGTGCATTTTTAAATGGAAGAATTGATCTCTCACAGGCAGAATCCGTTATTGATGTTATCAATTCCAAGAATGAATTTGCATTAAAAAGTTCGTTGAGCCAGCTTTCCGGTTCTGTTTCAGAAAAAATTAAAGAAATCCGCGGAACTGTTTTACATGAGATTGCATTTATCGAAAGTGCATTAGATGATCCGGAGCACATAAGTCTGGATGGATATCCGGAAAAACTATCCGGTATAGTATCGGATGTGATAAAAAAAATTGATAAACTGCTTGCAAACAGTGATAATGGAAAAATGTTAAAAGAAGGTATTTCAACTGTTATTGTTGGAAAGCCGAATGCCGGAAAATCTTCTCTTTTAAATTCTCTGGTTGGAGAAGAGAAGGCAATCGTTACAGATATTGCGGGAACAACAAGAGATGTTCTGGAAGAACAGATTAATTTAAACGGTATTTTATTGAATATCATTGATACCGCCGGAATCCGTGATACGGAAGATGTCGTGGAAAAAATCGGTGTGGAACGTGCAAAGAAATATTTGAATAATGCCGATCTTGTTATTTATGTAGTTGACACATCCACAGCGTTAGATGAAAATGATCATGAGATCATGGAATTATTGAAAGACAGACATGCAATCGTTTTGTTAAATAAATCTGATTTAAGTCCGGTCACAACTGTGGAAGATATCAGAAAACATCTGGACAAAAAAATGATCTCAATTTCTGCAAAAGAGCAGACCGGAATGGATGATCTTGAAGAAACGATCAAAGAAATGTTCTTTTCCGGGGAAGTTACATTTAATGATGAAGTTTATATTACGAATATCAGACATAAAACATCTTTACAGGAAGCTTTACGAAGTTTACATTTAGTATTGCAGAGTATTGCAGATGATATGCCGGAAGATTTTTATTCCATTGATCTGATGAATGCTTACGAGGAACTTGGAAATATTATCGGAGAATCTGTGGAAGATGATCTGGTAAATGAAATCTTCAGTAAATTCTGTATGGGTAAATAAAAAATAATTTGCAGATTGTAATGTGAAAGAGAATCATTCAAAATCTTATATGAGTTGAGGACAGAGAAATGGAAGAGAAGAAGATTCCGTATGTAGAGGAAGAATATGATGTGGTTGTAGTCGGAGCCGGACATGCCGGATGCGAGGCAGCATTGGCGTGTGCAAGACTCGGACTGGAAACAATTATTTTTACCGTGAGTGTAGACAGTATAGCGATGATGCCGTGTAATCCGAATATTGGAGGAAGTTCCAAAGGACATCTGGTTCGTGAGATCGATGCGCTCGGTGGTGAGATGGGAAAAAATATCGATAAGACATTTATTCAGTCCAAGATGTTAAATAAATCCAAAGGTCCGGCCGTTCATTCACTGCGTGCGCAGGCAGATAAAATGAATTATAGTATGGAGATGCGTAAGACGCTTCAGAATACCGATCATCTTACTATCCGTCAGGCAGAAGTTTCTGAAATTATCACGGAAACAACAGTGCTGGAAAACGGAAAAGAAATTCAGAAAATGAAAGGCGTGAAAACGTTTTCAGGTGCGGTTTATCATTGTAAGGCAGTCGTATTGTGCACAGGAACTTATCTTCGTGCAAGATGTCTGACCGGTGAGATGATCACATACACCGGACCAAACGGTCTGCAGGCAGCAAATCATCTGACAGATTCCCTGAAAGCGCATGGAATTGAAATGTTCCGTTTTAAGACAGGAACGCCTGCACGAATTGACAAAAGGTCTGTTGATTTTTCAAAAATGCAGGAGCAAAAGGGTGATGAGAGAGTTGTACCTTTTTCCTTTACAACTAATCCTGAAGATGTGCAGATCGATCAGGTTTCCTGCTGGCTGACTTATACAAATGAGAAAACACATGAGATCATCCGGAATAACCTGGACCGCTCTCCGATTTATGCAGGAATTATTGAAGGTACAGGACCAAGATACTGTCCTTCCATTGAAGATAAGGTTGTAAAATTTGCGGATAAGGACAGACATCAGATTTTTATTGAACCGGAAGGAATAAATACGAATGAGATGTATGTTGGTGGAATGTCTTCCTCTTTACCGGAAGATGTCCAGCATGAAATGTACCGCACCCTGCCGGGACTTGAACATGTGAAAATTGTCCGTAATGCTTATGCGATTGAGTATGATTGTATCAATCCAAATCAGTTGTATGCTACTCTGGAATTTAAAAATATCAAAGGACTGTTTTCAGGTGGTCAGTTTAATGGAAGCAGTGGTTATGAGGAGGCTGCCTGTCAGGGGTTAGTTGCCGGAATCAATGCAGCCATGAGCATTCTCGGAAAAGAGCCTCTGATATTAGATCGCTCCGAGGCTTATATAGGAGTTTTAATTGATGATCTTGTGACAAAAGAAAATCATGAGCCGTATCGCATGATGACTTCCCGTGCAGAATATCGTTTGCTGCTTCGTCAGGATAATGCTGATCTCCGTTTATCAAAAAAAGGATATGAGATTGGTTTAATTTCACAGGAGCGTTATGACTGGGTCTGCCAGAAAGAAGTATTGATCCAGAAAGAGATTGAACGTGTTGCCGGAGTCAAGATCGGTGCTAATAAAGAGGTTCAGGCTCTTTTGGAAAGTTACGGAAGTATTCCGTTAAATACCGGAACAACTTTAACAGAACTGATCCGCAGACCTGAACTTGATTATGAAAAATTAGCTGTGATCGATAAGGAAAGACCTGAGCTGCCTTATGATGTAGTTGAACAGGTTAATATCAATATCAAGTATGATGGATATATTGTGCGGCAGATCAAACAGGTAGAGCATTATAAAAAACTGGAAAATAAAAAAATAGCAGAAGATTTTGATTATGATGAAGTACCAAGCCTCCGTATTGAAGCCAGACAGAAGTTAAAACTTTACAGACCGTTATCAATTGGCCAGGCATCAAGAATTTCAGGAGTCTCCCCGGCAGACATTTCGGTACTTTTGGTTTATATGGAGCAGATGAAATATCATAAAGGAAATATAAAATGACATATAATTTAGAAAAATTTTTAAAAGGTCTGGAAGAACTTCAGATTGAATTAAGCGATAATCAGATACAGCAGTTTATCAGATATTATGAGATGCTGGTGGAAAAAAATAAAGTTATGAATCTGACTGCAATCACAGAATTTGATGAAGTCATTGAAAAACATTTTCTGGACAGTCTCTCCCTGATCAAAGTGTATGATCTCAAAAAAGAAGTTTCAGTGATGGACATGGGAACCGGCGCCGGATTTCCTGGGATTCCTTTGAAAATTACATTTCCAGATCTGAGGATGACACTTGCTGATTCTCTGAATAAAAGAATATTATTTTTACAGGAAGTGATAGAGGAACTTGGATTAAAAGAGATTGAAGCACTTCACGCGAGAGCAGAGGAGCTTGGAAAAAATAATGAATATCGTGAAAAGTTTGATCTGGTTGTCTCAAGGGCAGTCGCAAATCTTTCTTCCTTAGAAGAGTATTGTGTTCCTTTTGTAAAAATAGGTGGAAATTTTATTTCTTACAAATCCGGTGAAATTGAAGAGGAAGTTGCTAATGCAAAAAATGCAACATTTTTGCTTGGAGGAAAAATGAAAGAAGTCTATAAATTTGATCTGTATGAGCAGAAAAGATCGTTTGTCGTGATCGATAAGGTGAAGGGAACACCGAAAACTTATCCGAGAAAAGCCGGAACACCGACAAAGACACCGTTGTAAAAATAATAGTTACTGAGTGATGTAATAATTGGGTGATAAAATAAATCACCATATACACAAACTCCTGTCTTTTTTATGATGCAATAACATGCTTAAATGTAAAAATTTTTACATTCTATTATAAAACGTGTTTTTAATGCATCATTTGGAGGACAGGAGTTTTTTCTTTTTATTATTAAATTCTAAAATAATCCTACTTTAAAAACATATCAATTGCTTCCACAACTTTATCGGCAATCTCTAACTGTGGATATTTTTTACAGTTGGATAAGTATACGATTTCATTTCTGGAGTTTGTCTTTTTATAAGAATCTGCAATTGCGATTGCATCTTTCATGTTTCGACTCTCAATCACATAAATTGGAGTTTCTAATTTTTTCAGCGCATGTTCAATACTATTCTTTGTGTAATTTGCTTCCATGCTTGCCATTAAATATTTACCATGACTGAAATTCATGTGGGCTGCTTCGTAGTATGCGTCAATTAATTTGGAAGAAACCAACTGTGGTCTCGCATAATATTCCTCGCGGAAATCTTTGGTAATGTAAGTATTGCTAACTTTGATGTTGTAAAGGAATGTTCCAATCACAGGGAGTTCCAATAAAGTTTTTTTCACAGAAGCATATTTATCGGTTGTAATATGAAGCTCTTTCAAAGAGGTCGGATTGATTGCAATAATAGAGTTTGCCAGATCCTTATTCATATTGCAAGCTAACGTTACAAATGAGATTGATTCATTCGATGCAATAATATCTGTTTTTTCTCCAATTATATTTTGGATAAAATCCGTCACAAGCTGAACATATAAATAATTGGTGTAAGTTAAGTACGGTTTTGCAGAGCGTCCACATCCAAGTAAGTCCAGTGTGTAGACAGTATGTTTCTTTTCCAGTTTTCGAATCACTTTGCACCATTCATAAGAAGAGCTGACCGGATTCAGATCGTGAATCAGCAATAACGGACTGCCTGATCCGCGTTTCGTATAATAAATCTGTCCGTTTTTCCAATCGTAAAAATTGCCGTTCTCTGCTTTCAAAATATTCTTGATATCAGCTGTCATATTAATAAATCTGTTAACAAAATGGATTGTTCCAGCGGCAAGAGCTGTCAACAGAAAAAAATGTTTGATATTCTTTTTCATAGAAACCTCCTCATTTATTTTATGATCATTAAAAAATGCATTTCATATAATTGAAAAATCGTTTCACCATTTCATAATCATAAATCTTTATTTAATAATATTATATCCGCTTTTTATAACATATACAAATTAATTTTTGAAAAATCATTCATTTCTTTTACATATTTTGAAAATTTTAGTTTACTTAGAAAAAATAATATAACTATAAATGTAGTATAATTGTTTTTAAAACAATGATATGGTATAATGTGCGTATGCAATATTGATGATTACTCAAAAGTAAAGGAACAAGTGATTATGGTTATAGAATATTTACAGCAAATAAAAGATTCTTATTTCGAACAAAAACATGCATTAGAAAAACAGTTAAATTTATTAGAAATTCAATTAAAAGAAAATACTGGAATGATAAAAATGTTGGAGGAAACAAATGATTCGTGCTATGAACTGTTTACACCTAGAAATGTTAATTCAAAGAATAAAGCTAAAATTAATGAACTGATGGAAGAACAGAAAAGTATCAATGAGTCTATAGAAAATTTGAAAAATTCTATCAAAGAATATTCTAGTAAGATAGAACAATTAGATCAGATAGTGGAAGAAGAAAATCGAGAAATTGAAATTGTTCAAGAATATACGGAGACAATGTCACAACAGAATATAGTAAGTGAAGATGAAAAGATAGAATCATCGGAAGATAATTTACTTGATGGTATGAAGAATATTTTGAATCGAGTGGAGTTATGCAGCCGGTTGATTGATATTGATCCAGTTCGATGTAGATTGGAATTAGGTTCTGTTATGAAAATTCTTACTGATCTGATTGAAGAAAAAGATGAATCGGATTTTTGAAATATATATTTCTAAAAGAGACACTTTTCCGAATTAAAATAAATTTATAGATCTATTATGTAGAAAATTATATATAAAGGAAAAACACATATGAGTAACAAAATATATAAGAGTAAGATGAAAGATGAAAATAGATTACTTGGAAAAATTGTGAATATATCATTAATCGCTTTATCAATTATCTTTGTGTTATTATTTTTGAAAATAATAGTAACAGAAATATCATTTCATAAAATGATTGCGGAAATGGTTGAGGGGATTGATTATTACATTGAAGATATAGTAATAACAGATAAAGAAACTGTAGAGGACTATAATGGTTCGGAATCAGGATCAACGAATTATTTCTTTCACTATGGACATGATACTGATAAGCGGATGCAAGTAAATCAAAAAGTGTATTCTCAATATAATGTAGGAGATATGTTTCCAGCTTATACAAAGGATCATTATTATTATGGTTCAACAATTAATTCGGTTTTGCCAAAAACTGAGCATAAAAACAATGAATTAAGTAAAGCCGGTATCGTAACAATCGGTTGCCTAATACTATTACTGCTTATATATAAATGGATTGATAATTTAGAAAAAAAGATAAACAATCAATGGTCAAGATCTTAAAATGTTTCACGTGAAACATTTTAAGGTCTATTTTATATTTTAACAATATTTAGTAGGCTCTTATAATATGAAATACTATAGTTTGAAGTAACACACTAAAAATATAAATGTTTCACGTGAAACATTTTTGGATAATTAATCATAGCATTTGAAATATAGAAGTGTTATAATATACAACGTAGAAAAAAATAACGAAAATATCTGCTTATAAAATAGTAAATTATCTGGCTATTATGGAATGAAAATTGATCATATCATGAAGCAAAGCTTCATGATCGTTATCTACACTCGCTTCGCTCGGCAGTCTTTATTATATCATGTGCAAAAGTAGCACATGATTCACAGAGCAGTCTTTATTTATATTATTATAAAGAAATATAATAGCTAATAACAGAACTATGGGAAAGGAAAATATAATGGGTAGAATTATAGCAGTAGCAAACCAAAAAGGTGGTGTTGGTAAGACAACAACAGCAATTAATCTGGCTGCTTGTCTTGCGGAAGCAGGAAAAAAAGTATTAACAATTGACCTTGATCCACAGGGAAATATGACAAGTGGACTTGGAGTAGATAAAAATGAAGTGGAAAATACAGTTTATGAGTTAATGCTTGATGAATGTTCCATTAAAGAAAGTATGACGGATACGGTTGTAGACGGAATGAAAGTAATTCCATCAAATGTAAATCTTGCCGGAGCTGAAATTGAATTATTAGGTATTCCAGAAAAGGAATACATATTAAAAAATGCTGTTGATTATATCAAAGAAGATTATGATTTTATTGTAATTGATTGTCCGCCATCTTTAAATATGCTGACAATTAACGCAATGACAACTGCAAACTCTGTCCTGGTTCCGATTCAATGTGAATATTATGCGCTGGAAGGATTGAGCCAGTTAATACATACCATTGATCTTGTACAACAAAGATTAAATCCAAATCTTTTGATTGAAGGGGTTGTCTTTACAATGTATGATGTGCGCACAAATCTTTCTAATCAGGTAGTTGAAAATGTAAGAAATAATTTAGATGCAAAAATATATGATACATTGATACCAAGAAATATTCGTCTGGCAGAGGCACCATCTTATGGATTGCCAATTAACTTATATGATTCCAAATCTGCCGGAGCAGAAAGTTACCGTTTACTTGCAAAAGAAGTAATAGATAGAAAGGATATTTAAAATATGGCAACCGCAAAGAAAAATGGATTAGGCAAGGGACTTGATTCACTTATTACTAATAAAGTAAATACTGCAAAAACAACAACAGCAACAACAAAACCAGCTGTTAAAAAAGATGAAAAAGTAGTGGAAGGTATACTTGTTAACATTAATAAAGTAGAACCAAACAGAGAACAGCCAAGGAAAAATTTTGATGAGGATGCACTTTTGGAATTAGCAGAGTCCATCAAACAGTTTGGTGTTTTACAACCATTACTTGTACAACAGAAAGATGATTACTATGAGATCATTGCTGGCGAAAGAAGATGGAGAGCTGCCAAACTTGCTAATTTAAAAGAGGTTCCTGTTATTATCAAAAAATTAACAGAACAGGAAGTTGTAGAAATTTCACTTATTGAAAATATCCAGCGTGAAAACTTAAATCCAATTGAAGAGGCAATTGCATATAAAAGACTTTTAACAGAATTCAATTTAAAACAGGATGAAGTAGCGGAACGTGTATCTAAAAGCAGAACAGCAGTAACAAATTCAATGCGTTTGCTGAAATTAAATGAAAAAGTTCAACAGATGGTTATTGATGATATGATTTCTACCGGCCATGCCAGAGCACTGCTAGGTCTTAATGATCTGGAAAAACAATACACGGTAGCTCAGCAGATATTCGACGAAAAGCTAAGCGTTCGTGAAACAGAAAAATTAGTAAAAAAAATCCAGCAGGAAAAAAATCAGAAAGATACGGAAAAGAATAAAAAAATAGATCCGAAATTAGAAGCAATCTGCCATGACCTGGAAGAGAAGATGAAAGGAATTTTTGGAACAAAGGTTGCTATTAATCAGAAAGATAACAAAAAAGGAAAAATCGAAATCGAATATTATTCCATGGATGAACTGGATCGCATTATGGATTTATTCAGAACTATAGAAAAATAATAGAGTATTTTTATAAAAATCGATTCAATAAAAATAAGTTCGTTATATGAAACAGCAGAAGGAGAAAAAATGATTTCACAGTATTTAGGATTTGATTCAGATTATATTATCATTGGACTAGCAGCACTTGTTTTAATACTTATTATTTTAATGATTATAAATGTAGTTCAAATGAGTAAATTGAAAAAGAGCTATAAGATTTTTATGAAAGGAAAAAATGCAAAAAACTTAGAGGATACACTTATTAAAAGGTTAAATCAGGTAGATGATCTGATAAATGCAAATTCCGCAAACGAAAAAAATATAAAAACCTTATTCCAGAACATGCAGAGAACATATCAGAAAATGGGACTTGTAAAATATGATGCATTTAATGAGATGGGTGGCAAGCTGAGTTTTTCTCTGGCAATGCTTGATGTGAAAAATAATGGATTTATCATTAATGCAATGCACACAAGAGAGGGCTGTTATACCTATATTAAAGAAATCATTGATGGAAATTCAGTGATTGTTTTATCTGGTGAAGAACAGGAAGCATTAAACAACGCAATGGGGGAAAATAACATTGCAAAATAGAAAGACATATTATATAATAAAGTCCGTCTTGTAAATAATAAAATTGGTTTACATAATTTAAAAAAAATCGGAAAGGAGGATAGTAGTATGCACAAATTTTTAAGAGCAGTCGGTTTTTCAAAAATCACAAAAGAAGAGCTGAATGATATTTTTCAAAAAATAATAGAGAGACCAATGCTGCAGAAAGTGGCAGAGGATTCCGAAGGTAATGAGTTTGCAGAACTTTCTATCGAGTTTGGCGATTTCTTTGGACTGTCTTTGAGAGGAACATTTAATGAGAATGATTCTTTTGAGATGAGCTACTACTATCCTTACTTTTGTGGTAATAAAATTTCAACAACAGAACAGATTGATATTGAAAAACATGCAGAAAAAGAGTCTTATGCAGGAATCTGTGATGAGGTAAGACTTGGCGTTACATTGATTTTTTATTTGCAGAATGTGGCGGATTATCTGGCTGTGAAAAATAATAAATTTTACATGAGTCAGGCAAATGGAACAGTGCTTGCTGCGCTTTCTACAGAAGGAAAAATTTTACTTCCAATTAACAAAGATGAACATAAGCAAAAGCTGACAGAACAGACTATGAACGAAAGAAATGGATTGATCGCCGCAGCCAGAAAGGGAGATGAAGATGCTATCGAGAATCTGACTTTGGAAGATATCGACACTTATTCCCTTCTTTCAAGGCGTGTACAGCATGAAGACATTTTGAGTATTGTGGATTCTTACTTTATGCCTTATGGAATTGAAAGTGATCAGTATTCCATTCTTGGTGAAATCATGGATTGCAGGCTATTGCAAAATTCGTATACAGAAGAAAATGTTTATGCGATAGATATCAAATGTAATGATGTAGAATTTCCAATCTGCATCAATCAGAAAGATCTGATTGGTGAACCAGCAGTTGGAAGAAGGTTCAAAGGAAACATCTGGTTACAGGGAAGTATTAATTACAGAGATTAGTGATTTTTACAAAATCACTAATCTGATGAAAGAAAAAGATTGAACTTCTCTGATAGTTGGAATATAATAAACAAGTATTTGTTCCCTTAGTTAAATGGATATAACGGGGTCCTCCTAAGACTCTATTGTAGGTTCGATTCCTATAGGGAACGCTCATTTTTAGCGG